>Ga0224747_10042_pt1 | contig 19615 bp, 17 predicted proteins | sample LIM_F_Water_Pos_FD_182999 | JGI IMG/M metagenome (GOLD analysis project Ga0224747, IMG submission 182999) | Enriched cells from gastrointestinal tract of the lab mouse from Pacific Northwest National Laboratory (PNNL), Richland, Washington... | ecosystem: Host-associated > Mammals > Digestive... | reverse complement strand
ATTCCCCGAAGAAGATTTACTCTTTCTGCTTCTTTGTTTTCACAACAGCTCCTTAAGCTAACTAATGAAATTATAATTAATGAAATTATAATTGCTGTAATCGCTACGATTCCCAAAACTTTTTTTGTTCTTTTCATGGTTTTTTCCTCCATATTTTCTTTTCAATGTGCATAAGCAAATGCACTTGCATATTGCTTAATGTTTTACAGTTACATCTATGTCAATTTTGTAGCCCTCCTATAAATGAAAACTACTATCTATATATAAAGCTGCCCAAATTTTTGCAGCGAATTTTTACAAACAGGCATAATTCTACCTGTATACATAATTATACAATATTATGAGAAAAAAGTCAAATTATGGCAAGCAAAAAAGCATAACTTTTTTTGTCAATAAGAAATCACCATACATTTCTGTCTACTTAAATTAAAATAAAAGTTTATACATTTTTATCACAATAACTTAGAATTATTGCAACAAAAAAATATAAACCTTTTTCTATAAAACTTTTCAATTATATTACTTTATGTAATTTAAAATTTCACCAGCCTCAAATAGAACCTTCTTTTCTTCCCCTGTTTGCATATTCTTTACATTAACTTGATTGGTAGCCACTTCATCTTCCCCAATAACAATCACAAAAGGAATCTTCAATTTATCTGCATACTTAAATTTTGCCTTTAGTTTCTTATCACCCAAATAAATTTCTGTACGAACACCAAAACTTCTCAAATCAGTTGCCAATTTAATTGGTTGTTCCAAATTTTCCACCATAGGAATAATCAATACTTGTGCAATTGACTCTTGTGGCATCTTAATTAAATTCAATTCATTTAATTTATAAAACAATCTTGTTAAACCAATTGAAACACCAACACCAGGCAATTTCTTATTGGTATAATATTCTGCCAAATTCTCATACCTTCCACCAGAACACACGCTTCCAATCTCTCGGTAGTCATTTAAAAAAGTCTCATAAACTGTTCCTGTGTAGTAATCCAAACCTCGTGCAATTGTTAAATCTATTTTAAAATTAGTATCTGGCACACCAAATAGTTGAATATATTTTACTACCTCTTTTAGTTCTTCTACTCCTTGATTATATACTTCATTATCAATTTTTAAAGACTCCAACTTTTCAATCTTTTGCTTAGATGATCCATCTATTGCCAAAAAATCCATCATCGTTTCAATCTTTTCTTTTTGAACATCTAATTTAGTTAATTCTTCTACTACTTTTTCTTTTCCTATTTTTTCAATTTTATCAATGATTCTTAATATCTCAACCGAACAATCCTTTTGGCCTAAGCTTTCAAATAAACCATTTAATATTTTACGATTATTAATACAAATCGTAAAATCATTAAATCCTAACTCTTTAAAAATCGTATAAATAATGCTTGGAAGTTCTGCATCATGAATAATATCTAGCTTGCCATCTCCTAAAATATCAATATCACATTGATAAAACTCTCTAAATCTCCCTTTTTGTGCTTTTTCCCCACGATACACTTTTCCTATTTGATATCTTCTAAAAGGAAAACTTAAATTTCCATAATTTTTCGCAACATACTTAGAAAGAGGAACTGTCAAATCAAATCTTAAAGAAAGGTCAGTTTCTCCTTTGGTAAAGCGATAAATTTGATTTTCCGTTTCTCCTCCTGCTTTAGCTAGCAATACTTCTGATAATTCTATAATCGGCGTATCCAATGGTAAAAATCCATATTTTTGATACGTATTTTCTATCTTTGCTTTTATCTGATTAAATTGTATTTGTTCATTTGGTAACAATTCCATAAATCCTGCTAACGTTCTTGGTTCTGTTCGATTCATTTTTCACACTCCTAATTTAATATTTTGATTTAGATATTAAAACAATTTAGGTTTCAATTCCAAATAAATTGGCTTTTCATCCTTTAACATTGCCATCATACCATGACCTGGATACACAATCGTTTCATTTGGTAAAACCATAATTTTTTCTTCAATTGACTTCATAATAGCCTCTCTACTAGAAGTTGGTAAATCTGTTCTACCCCAAGTTCCTCTAAAAATAGTATCACCAGAAAACAAGCAATTTTCTTCTTCACAATAAAGGCTCGTACTTCCCTTTGTATGACCGTGGTGTATGAAGAACCTTAAAAGCCAAATCTCCCAAATGAATTAAATCACCATCATCAATTCTAGAATCTGCTTCTAATTCAATTTCTCCAACACCAATATAAGGAGATAAATTAATCTCTGGATGATTTAGACCTTCACTATCTTCTCTATGAATTAATATTTTTCCACCACATTTATTTTTTAAATCTGTTACTCCTAATATATGGTCACTATGGCAATGTGTTAAATAGATATATTTTAGCTTTCCTTTCATAATATCAACTAATTGTGTTATTTTATCTACTTCCCCTGCTGGGTCAATTACCATCGTTTCTTTTGAATTTTCATCTACAACAATATAACAATTAGTTGGATCACCTATCCATGTATCAATTTTAAGTTCTTTTAATTTCATTTTCGTTTCTCTCCTTTTTTCTTTGTCCCAAATTGTTCCATTTTAAACTTTTCTTCTTACTTCATATACACTATTTACTTTTCGAATCGCTTTTTGAGCTTTATTCAATTCTTCTAAATTTTCAACTTCTAAAGTAATTTCTATAATTGCAATTCTCTCTTTAGTTGTCTTAGTATTAACACCTAGTATTTTGGCTTTTGTTGTTCCAATTTCTTTTAAGATATCCATTAATAAGCCACTTCTATCATTAGCATTTACCTCAATATCCACTTGATAAGATGATTGATTTTCATGGTACCATTCTACATCAATCATTCTATTTTCTTCTGAAAATAGGTCATTTACATTAACACAGTCTTTTCTATGGATGGATACGCCTCTTCCTTTTGTGATATAGCCTACTATTTCATCTCCAGGAAGGGGATTACAACATTTGGATAATTTGACTAAGCAATTGTCAATTCCCTTTACAATAATTCCTAAATTGGATGGCTTTGGTTTTCTCAGTTTTGCTTTGGCCAGTTCTTCTATTTTTGCTTCTATGTTTTCTTCTTCATGTTCTTTTCGATATTCTTGTAACATTCTAGCAATTACTTTAACAGAGGAATTCGCACCAAATCCAACTGCTGCGTACATTTCTTCTAAATTTTTGTATTTGTATTTTTCTAACATCGGATCTAAGTATTCATTTTTAAATAAGTCTGTATGAGTCAATCCAATTCTTTTTAGTTCTTTTTCAATTAGTTCTTTTCCTTTTTCTATGTTTTCAGCTTTTTGTGCTTTTTTAAACCAATTTAGTATCTTGTTTTTGGCACTCGTACTTTTTACAAATTTTAGCCAATCTCGACTTGGTCCTTTTGATTTATCAGATGTGATAATTTCTACAATGTCTCCACTTTTTAATTTGGTTATAATTGGCATCATTTTACTGTTAATTTTACAACCTGTCATGTGATGTCCTATTTCTGCATGAATGGTATAGGCAAAATCGATTGGTGTAGCTCCTCTTGGTAAGACTTTTATGGCTCCCTTAGGTGTAAAAACATATACTTCGTCTTCAAATAATTCTGTCTTCAGAGTATTTAAAAATTCTTGTGGATCTTGCATTTCTTTTTGCCATTCCAAAGTTTCTCTTAGCCATGCCAATTTATCTTCTTCTACTTTTACAGATGTTTTCTTTCCAAAGTAATTAGCTTCTTTGTATGCCCAATGGGCAGCAATACCAAATTCTGCAATTCTGTGCATATCCCATGTACGAATTTGTACTTCAAAAGGTGTTCCTTTATCTCCTACAAGTGTAGTATGAATAGATTGATACATATTGGGTTTGGGTACTGCTATATAGTCTTTAAATCTTCCTGGCATAGGATTATACATTTCATGAACAATACCTAAGGCTGCATAACAGTCCTTTATAGAATGAACTAATATACGTAAGGCAAATAAGTCATAAATTTGATCTAGTGTTTTGTTGTCTCTTTTCATTTTTCGGTAAATACTATATAGATGTTTGGCTCTTCCGTGTTACTTCTGCTTCGATTTTTTGTTTTTTTAGTTGAACACGAATATCATCCATTATTTTCTCAATAAATTGTAATCTTTCTTCTCTTTTTTTGTCAATTCCTTCTACTAATTCATGATATTCTTCAGGGTATAAATATTTGAATCCTAAATCCTCTAATTCCCATTTGATAGAATATAAACCTAATCGATTGGCAAGGGGTGCATATAATTCCATGGTTTCTTTGGCATTTGCAATTTGTCTTTCTCTTTTTAAATATTTTAGTGTTCTCATATTATGAAGTCTATCTGCTAATTTAATTAATATGACTCTTATATCTTTTCCCATTGCTAAAAACATTTTTCGGTAATCTTCTACTTGTTGTTCTTCAATGGATGCAAATTGCATACTACCTAGCTTAGTTACTCCTTGCACCATTTCAGCTATTTCTGCCCCAAATTCTTGTCGAATGTCTACATCTGTTACTTCTGTATCTTCAACTACATCATGCAAAAGAGCTGCACATATGGTACTATCGTCTAAACCAATATCTGCTAAAATATAGGCAACATTAAGTGGATGAATAATATAGGGCTCACCTGAACGTCTACATTGTTCACCATGGTTACTTTTGGCATAATTATATGCTTTGGTAATTAATTTGTTGTCTATTTTTCTAGTATGTTGTTTTCTTTTATTGATGATTTCTCTTATGGTTATTTCTTTTTCCTCCTGCAATTTTCTTAGCCTCCCCTTTTTCATATTATTATTCACTAATTGATTATTTTTATCAAAAGTTTATATATTTTTATTTATAAAGAACGCATCAAATCTTTGATATTAATTTGTAAACTATCTGTACCATTAAAACTATTAATTTCTAAAACACCTACTACATCTATTTTATCACCAATTCTATATTCTTCGGCTAATTGTCCCAAATTAAAGCCAATTCCATTGATAATGGTATTGTTATCTTTTAAGGTTAGTTTTAAATGTTTTCCTTCTGATAAAGCTCGAATGGAATCGATTTTTAGATTTCTAAAGGCAAATACTGGCATTCGATTTCCTTCTCCAAAAGGCTCTAATTGTTTTAAACTCTCTACCATCTCTTGATTGATATCTTTGACATCTATTTTACTGTCAACTTGAATAACTGGCATAATTTCGTCAATATGAGCATTGGTAGCAATTGTTTCAAATTGTTGTTTAAATTCTGCAAATTTATCCTTTTTTATGGTGATTCCTACTGCCATGCTATGACCACCAAATTTTTCAATGGTATTGGTACATTGCATTAAAGCATCGTGTAAATCAAATCCTGGTATACTTCTTCCTGAGCCTTTACCAGTTCCGTCTTCTTCAAAACTCAGTAAAATACTTGGTTTAAAATACATTTCTGTAATTTTAGAAGATACAATTCCAATTACACCATGATGCCAGTTTTCACCCCCTACAATGATGGCATTTTTGTCTTTTAAATGTTCTTGTTCTATTTGTTTGACAGCATTTTCAAAAATATTTTTTTCGGTTTCTTGTCGAATGCGATTATGTTCGTTTAGTTTTTGGGTTAATTCACTTACTCGATTGTAATTTTTCGATAGCAATAATTCTAGGGCTTCTTCTGCTTTTCCCATTCTTCCACAAGCATTAATTCTAGGTGCTATTCCAAAAGAAATACTGTTAGAATCAATTTTGCTATATCCAGATGATTGAATAATAGAACGTAAGCCAATATTTTTGGTTTGACGAATTAACATTAAACCAAGTTTGGCAATAACTCTATTTTCATTAACTAATGGCACAATATCTGATATGGTTCCTACACAGACAATATCTAAATATTTTAAATATTCTTCTTCTTTTAATTCTAATTTCATTCCAATTGCTTGTATGAGTTTAAATACTACTCCTACTCCGGCTAATTCTCGAAATGGATAATTGCTGTCTTTTCTTTTGTTATCAATAACAGCTAAGGCATGTGGTAATTCATTTCCTGGTTCGTGGTGATCGGTTATAATGGTTTGAATTCCAAGTGAATTGGCATAATTTATTTCTTCTATGGCTGATATTCCACAGTCTACTGTTATCATTAACTGACAGCCTTCTTCTTTAATTTTCCCAATTGCTTGCTTGTTTAAACCATATCCTTCTTCTAATCGATTGGGGATATAACTTTCTACTTCTAGTCCTCTGTCTTGTAGAAAACTTTTTAAGACTGTTATACTAGTTATTCCATCTACATCATAATCTCCATAAATGGTAACTTTTTCTTGTTTTTCTATGGCTTGTAAGATTCTTTGTACTGCTTTTTCCATATCAGTCATTAAAAATGGATTATGAAAGTCATTTCTTGTTGGTTCTAAAAATAGTCGTATGTCTTCTTTCTTAGTTATGTTTCGGTTGGATAATATGGTGGCTAGCAGTTTATTAATTTGATACTTTTCTTGTATTTGTTCGATTTCGTGTTCCTTTGTTTCATAGATTTGCCATTTTTTGTTCATTTTCCTCTCCCATTTTCTATTTTTTTATTATTTTATACTATTTTGTTGTTTTTTGAAAGGCTTTTCTTAAAATTTAAAGAAAAAGCTTTAGATTTTTGAAAATTTATCCTTCTTATTAAACTATTTTGTCTAATAATTAGAATTACTTATCTTTTCATCAATCTAAAACTTTTTTTATATATAAAGTATGATACGGAAGGAATGATCTCCACAGCCACTATAACTTAATGAATATTTCCAATAACCACTTGTATACATATCACTAGTAGTAACAGCATTACCTCCTCTAGCTGTACATGGAGAATTTGAAACTTTAGCTGTCTCTGTTGTCCATTCAAATTTATTACTTGCCATATCCCATATATTACATATTTTATCTTGCTGATTTAAATTTTCTAAATGATTCGTCCCTTTATCAGCATAACCATAATTTAAAGTTTTTCTTCTAGAATAAGGTATGGTTTTATCTATCCTATCATCAAATAATTGTAAAAATACGACTGCTGTATCCCACGCATAACTATTTGCTAAATCACTTGTAAATTTTTTACCACTATACATCTCTTGACTTAATTTTCCTGCTTGTGCTTGCTGAACAAAATCATATACATAATCATCTTTTTTTATGGTTACTTTATTTAATCCACTATCATCTGTTATAGCAGTTCGTTTCGTTGGGGTTCTTGCTTCATATCTTCCTATATAATAACCTCCATTTTTTAAAACACTGGATTTAAATTCATCTATATCTTTTGCTGTCATATTCCCATAAGTAGATGATTTTAGTTCTTGATAATCATTCTGTATAATATTTTCTCCTTGTGCAGTTGGCGTTCCATCTGTTGCAAAAGAATATCGATTTAAATTTATGGTTTTTGTAACTTCATCTGCTCCATTTATTTCTCCTATTGGTATCCATACAAATTGACTTCCTTTCGTTTCTAAATTACTTTCGTCTTCAATTACAATTCCTCCTGTCACATCTTCTGCTGAGTCCTCTGCTATTTTAAACCCTTCTGGTATCACTATTTTATTATTATATTTATCCGTAATTGTTACTGGGTTATTTTCATCTAATACTTTTCCTTCTTCTTTGGCTTGCTCTATAGTTAATGGTATATTACCTGCTTTTTCTATTGTAATAGTTCCATTTTTTTCAATGATTACTTTATAACCATCTACATTTACTTCTAACGGAAAACTTTCTTGGGTTATATTATTGGGTACTCCTATTATACCATCTACTTTATCTAAATTCTCTTTTAATTCCTCATAATTTAATTTTCCATCTGTTCCATAACTTCCCATTACTGCTATTTCCACTTTTTCTTTTGCTGTTTCTTCTTGTGTTTTTTCTTTAGCAGTGTTAGCTTTATTTAAAATTCCATTTTCTCCTGTTAAAGTGGCTATTGTTATTCCTGCTAAAATTAATAATACAATTATCGTTATTACTAACGCAATTAATGTAATACCTTTATTAGTATTTTCTTTTTTTCTTAATTTTGCTCTTTTTTTCATACAATCTTCTCCTTATTTCCTTTGTTCTCTTTCATTTCTTTTTTTATTTTTCTATTGTATTATTTACTATCTTAAAATATAGTATTCATCTTTTTATAAGCATTAAGTTTATAAAATTCTACATGTTTCTACTATTTTTTTATTTATGTTTTTATTTTATCAATAAACTAGAATTATGTCAATATAGTATACGATTTTATTTCCAGTTCAAAATTACACTTCACTGACTTATTATTTTAATCAAAAAATTTATATATTTTTTTCTTAACTTTATATAAACAATAAATTCAAAAACTTTATGAAATTCACTTGAATTTATTTAACTTTTAGTATAAGATAAGATAGAAAGTATGAGATTACATAGGAGGAAAAGAATGCCAAGAAAAACAAAAGAACAAACTCAAAAAGAAAATCAAACAAAAAAGGAAGAAACAAAATCAATTACCAAAAAAGTAGCAAGCACAACCAAACCATCAACCACGACTAAAAAAAACACTCCAAAAGCCACCACTACTACTAAAAAGAAGACCACTAAAACCAAGAAAAAGGTTGAACCCCAAAAAACAAGCACCAAAAAAGTAGCTACAACTAAAAAATCTAATTCCAAAAAAACGACTACTAAAAAATCTACAACCACAAGAAAAAAAGCAACTACCAAAAAAACTAATTCCTCTGAGAAAAAAGGAACAATCGTAGAATATTATGATTTACCTTATCGATACAATCAAACTATTGTAAAAGTATTAGCACAAACCCCTACCAATCTTTTTATTTATTGGGATATATCCGATAAAGACAGAAAAAACTTTGAAAAACAATATGGCGAAAACTTTTTTGAAACAACAAAACCTATTTTAATAATCCATAATCGTACACTTGGTTATAGTTTCGAAGTAGCCATCAATGACTTTGCTAATAGCTGGTACTTACATGTAGCAGACAGCAAATGTGATTATAAAATCGAACTGGGAAGACGTCCCATTATCAAAACAGAAAAATTAAATAATATTGATTATATTTACATTACTACTTCTAACGAAATTGAATCTCCTAATGATAAAATTTTATTTGATAACCACCAAAAAATGATTTACTTTAAAAATGTAAAAACGGGACAACTGACCAAAGAAACAGTATCTTCTATTTCCTTGATCCGAAATATGGGAAAAATATACAACATCTACGATTTATACCAAGCAATTTATCAAGATGAAAATATAGAAGAAATCTTTGATTTATCCAATCCATCATCTAGTAACCCTTCCTCTTTGGAAGTTTCTCATCCAAATTTCAACAACCACAAAACTAAATAACTATTAATGATAAAAAAGCACATAGTAATAGTAGTAGTGAGCTGACCCATACAGTTTCAGCTCACATTTTATATAAATAGGAAGGAATGAAAAAACATGCAAGAAAAAAAAGGATATGTAAGTTTTGTACTTCATGCTCATCTTCCCTTTATTCATCATCCAGAAAGTGATGACTATTTAGAAGAATCTTGGCTATATGAAGCAATTTCAGAAACTTATCTTCCTCTCTTAACAAATTTCCAAAAATTAGTAGAAGAAGGAGTAAATTTCAGAATTACCATGTCAATGACTCCTCCTTTATTATCTATGCTTGACAATAAATTATTACAAAAAAAATATATCAAATATCTAAAACAATTAATTGAATTATCTAAAAAAGAAGTCAAAAGAACTGCCAATGATGAAAGATTAAACAAACTTTCCCACTATTATTTAGAACGCTATACAAATGACTTACATCTATTTAAAGAAGTTTATAACTGTAATTTAATTCAAGCCTTTAAACATTTTCAAGACATTGGTGTTCTTGAAATTATTACTTGTGGAGCTACCCATGGCTACTTTCCAATTTTATATGTCAATGAAAAAACAATAAAAGCCCAAATTGCTGTAGGCGTACAAACTTATGAAAAATACTTTGGTAGAAAACCTCGTGGCATTTGGCTACCAGAATGTGGCTATGTTCCAGAAGCAGATAAATATTTAAAAGAATTTGGTATTGACTACATTATTACTGAATCACATGGCATTTTATATGCTAACCCTACTCCTGTATATGGTACCTTTGCTCCAATTGTTTCCCCAGAAGGAGTTATTGCTTTTGGACGTGACATCGAATCTTCTAGGCAAGTATGGAGTTCTATTAATGGTTACCCTGGTGACTATAATTACAGAGAATTTTATCGTGACATTGGCTATGAAGCTGACTACGACTATATCAAACCATATATTGCGCACAACGGCGTTCGAGTTCATACAGGAATTAAATATTATCGAATAACAGGTGATTCTGATTTTAAAGACTACTACAATCCAAAATGGGCTATGGACTCTGCTGAAAGACAAGCAGGTCACTTCTTAGACAGCAGAAACTCACAAATTGCCAATCTTTCACAATATATGCAAACACCACCAATTATCTTATGCCCTTATGATGCCGAACTTTATGGTCATTGGTGGTATGAAGGACCTTATTGGCTTTACATTTTATTTAAAAAAATCTATTATGATGATTGCAACTTCCAATTAATTACACCATCTGAATACATCGATCAATATCCAAATATACAAGTATCTTCCCCTTGTCGCTCTAGCTGGGGTGCTAACGGTTATAGTGAAGTTTGGCTAAACCCAACCAATGATTATGCCCATAGACATCTTCATGTTGCTGGCGATCGAATGTGTGAACTAGCTTGGAACTATCCAAATGCCAAAGGATTACAGAAAAAAGCTTTAAATCAATGTGCTAGAGAATTACTTTTAGCACAAAGCAGTGACTGGCTATTTATTATTACAAATGGTACAATGGTTGACTATGCCAAAAAAAGAATAAAAGATCATATTGGTAGATTTACCAAACTCTATTATCAAATAAAAGAAGATAAGATTGATGAGGAATTTTTAAAAGATATCTCAAAAAAAGATTGCATCTTTCCTGAAATTGATTATAGGATTTATCATTAATGTATATTTTAAACATTTCCTTTTTTATATTTTCTTCAAGAGTTTTGGGGAGTATGCTACTAAGATAAGATATATCAATTTTAAAAATCAGATGAATTGAAAGCAATCTAAGATAAAAATTCTAAATTCATTTTATGGAAAATGTTCAAACTTGTTTTGAAAGGGTGCCATAAAATGAATTTAGAAGTTTTTCGAAGATTGTCTTGAACGAATCTGATTTTTAAAATTGATATATCTTATCTTAGTAGCATACTCCCCAAAACTCTTGAAGAAAAATATGAAAAAAAATAAATAATAATAATAATAATAATGAATCCCCCATGATACAATTGCACAAATTTTTCCTATCCGCATACTATAATGTATAAGTTTTAGAAATTTAGTAGATACTAGTTATGTTGGAAAGGGGAATTTTTTTATGAGATCACTATGTATAAAGACAAATAATTCTGATTTAATAAAATATCTACTAAATGAATTTCAAAACTTAGAATTAGAAAATATTTGTTTTTCTGAAAACGAATTTAAAGCTTATAAAAATGTTATCATTCATTATTGGGGTAACAACGATTCTCTTTTTTTGTCTAAAGTCTCATCTATTTTAGCTTTTTTAGTAATTGACGAACTAGAAGAAGATTTGCTAAAACGCTTGATATTACAAAATTATTTTTATTTTGATACAATTGAAAGAAATAAAATTTTAGCAACTTGCTTTGATATTATGGCTGATGATTTTTCAAATCTTTTTGATAAAAAGTTTAAAATGTTATATAACGTTTTTTATCAATTTTTGCAAGTTCATAAGTCAATTGTATTAAATGGCTTTGTTAATTTTAGGTTAAAAAGTTATTCTTCTTTTCTTGACACAATTGTTACAGATGCTGTTAATCATTTTGTTATAGAAAAAGAGTATTTGGAATTTATCTCTTTATTAAAATTGTATATTAATTCACAAGATTATGGTTGTGAATTAGTGCATATTGTGTTTTCGTCTTCAGAATCGTTTTTATTAGATGAGAATAAAAATTTGATAGTAGTAAATGATGATATTTTTAAAGCTAAATATCTAAGTGATATTACTTTTTCTACTAATGATTATATCCTAAATACATTACTCACTTTACTACCCAAAAAGATTTATATTCATCTAGTTGATGATTACATGGATGAATTTATTAATACTTTACAATTAGTATTTGAAAATAAAGTTAATTTATGTAGTGATTGCAATATTTGTCAATTGTATAAAAAAACAAAAATTCCACATTCTGAACATTCTTAGTATGTTTGTGGAATTTTGTTTTTATTTTAACACATTTTCAATATTTTGGAAACATTTTATTTACTAAATGCACTGATTGCTTCATACAAACCTGGTAATACAGCTTTTACAAATGTTTCTTCATCTGTAATTTCCCATTTTCCATCTTGCTTTTGTAATGTTAAGGTATGTGTATTAGTTACTGTTTGAACTTCTTCATTTCTTAATTCTTCCATTAGATAATTTGACATGATTGTTTGAAAATCTTTATTGGTAACTTCTACTTCAACTTTTGCTGTTTCTCCTTCTTCTTTTTCACTTAAAACTTTCCATTGTAATTTTTCAAAACATAATTTTTGTGCTTCTGCTTCTACATTGTCTTCCCCTTGCATAATTCCAGCCAACATTTCTTGTGCATAAGTTCCTGCTTTTAATTGATTAAATGAATCCTCTACTGCCTTTTTAGGAGAAGGTTTCATGAATACCATACTAATTATAATAGCAACTGCCACTACAATAAGCACTCCAACTCCAATTATAATAGTATTGTTATTAGTTTTTTTGCTGTTTTCTACTTTCACCTTTTTAGTTGGTTCTACTTTTTTATTAGTAGCTTTGGATGGTTCTTGCTTTTTTATTTCGTTTTTTGGTTCTTCTTTTACTTTATCTACTTTTTTTTCTTCCATTTTTTCCTCTTTTACTGCTTCTACTTTCTTTTCTTCTGTTGGTTCTACTGGTTTTGTTTCCTTTTTGTTTTCTTCCATTTATATTCCCCTTTCTTTGGCTTATTTTGTTCAAAAAAATAAATATTTACAATTTTTTCAAACTAACAGCACTTTTATTTTTCTATTGTGATTATATCTTAACAAAATCCTTTTTGCAACATTTTTAGACAATTTTTATAAGAAAACTGTTATCGTTCTAAAATTCATATATTTTCTTTTCCTATTTCTACTACTTTATTTAAGTTTTCAATAAAAAATGAAAGTGCTACTAATAATGCTATTGAAATAATAACATAAAAAGCAATATAACCAATTTTTAAAGAAATTCCTGTTATATAACAAATCCATTTTATAAATGTTGCATGTATGGTTGCCAAGCCTTCTTGATAACTATTGGTTTTAGCCATAACAAATTTTTCACTTGGTACAAAATACAATTCTGATAATTTATAGATTTCCTCTATTTTGGGATATTCTAAACCAACTTCCCATTTTTTCACTGTTTTTTCATCAACTACTAAACCTAATTTATTTAATTCTTCTACAATATGAACATATGTCCATTTTTTCTCTTCTCGTAAATCTTTTAATAATTGCTCTAATGTTCTTGTTTCTACATTAATTTCTTTCACTGAATTTTGCATGTTTTTTTTCTCCTTTTTAGTTAATCACATTTTATGATGTAAAACGTGAATTTTTTGATTTTACTCCCCCTTCTATTATAACACACAAAAAAAGTATTGCAAGATTCATGCAATACTTTTTTTATTTACATAGCTCCATTAATTCCACCAGCTACAATGTCTTTCATGTTTTCAATTAAATCGTCTATTTCTTTTGGCGTTACAATTAGATTATAATCTTTTGGTACTAAAGCCTCTTTTATCTGCTCATAATTATCTTCTTGTTTCATTTGATTGAGATAATCATTTGATTTCGCTTCATTTTGCAGCTTTTCAATGAATAAATCTAAACAATCATTAACCAATACCGCAGTTTCTACAACAGTTGGAATTCCAATTGCTACAACTGGTATTCCTAAAGTGCTTTGGCTAATTTCACTTCTCTTATTTCCTACCCCTGCACCTGGTACAATTCCTGTATCAGATATCTGAACTGTACTACTAATTCTTTCAATGCTACGAGAGGCCAAAGCATCAATTACAATAACTAGTTTTGGTTTTGTATTTTCTACAATTCCTTTTAAAATTTCAACAGTTTCAATTCCTGTTGTTCCTAATACTCCTGGCGATATAGCACTTACCATTCTAGTTCCTTCTTCTACATATTGTGGCAAATAATTAATAATATGCCTTGTTACTTCTATTTCGTTGATAACTTTTGGTCCTAAGGCATCTGGTGTTACATAAATATTTCCTAAGCCCACTACTAAGATTTCTCCTTGGGTATCAATATGTTTTCCTACAACTTCTTTTAATTCTTTTGTTAAAATTTCAGCTGCTTTTTGTATTTCTTCATCTTGTGCTATTTTTAGTTTTTTAATATCTATTGTAATGTAGTTTCCAATTGGTTTTCCAATTGCTTTTTCGCCATTTTCATTGGTTATTTTTACTCTTTCTACTTTTAGGTTTTCATTAATTTCTTCTTTCTGGGTTTCAATTCCATCAATTTCTTCTAATTGATTAGCTTTTTGATAAATTTCTTTTCTTTCACAGGCTAAGTCTGTTCTAAAATTAAACATGTTTTTCCTCCTCTTCCATACTACTACATAAAGTTAAATTTCAACTTCATTTTTTTTATTATGGACGATTTGGATAGTTTTTATCAATTTTTATCCTAAATTTTGTTTTTTAATTTTCTAAATATTTCTTTAAAAACTTGCCTGTATGACTTCTTTCATTGGTACAGATTTGTTCTGGTGTACCAATTGCTACAATTTCTCCACCATTGTCGCCACCTTCTGGTCCTAAATCAATAATATGGTCACATGTTTTTATCAAATCTAAATTATGTTCAATTACTATAATGGTATTTCCTGTATCAACTAATCTTTGTAAAATATCTACCAATTTGTGAACATCGGCAATGTGTAAACCTGTAGTCGGTTCATCTAAAATATATAACGTTTTGCCAGTTGCTCTTTTGGATAATTCTGTAGCTAGTTTTACTCTTTGTGCCTCTCCTCCAGATAAAGTTGTTGATGGCTGACCTAGTTTTATATAACTAAGACCTACATCATGCAAAGTTTGTATTTTTTGTTTGATTTTTGGTATCTTATCAAAAAATGTTAATGCCTCTTCAACTGTCATATCTAAAACGTCTGCAATGGTTTTTCCTTTATATTTTACCTCTAATGTTTCTCGATTATAACGCTTTCCTTTACAAACTTCACATGGTACATAGATATCTGGCAAAAAGTGCATTTCAATTTTATGCACACCATCTCCATTACAACTTTCACATCTTCCACCTGCTACATTAAAACTAAATCTACCTTTTTGATAGCCTCTTATTTTAGCTTCTTCAGTTGCTGCAAAAATATCTCTAATTAAATCAAATACACCTGTATAAGTTGCTGGATTAGAACGTGGTGTTCTTCCTATTGGAGATTGGTCTATATTAATAATTTTATCAATATTTTGTAACCCTTTTACGCCTTTACATTTCCCTGGTTTTTCATTGGATCCATTTAATTCTTTTGCAACTGTTTTATATAATACTTCATTGACCAATGTAGATTTTCCGTGAACCTGAAACTCCTGTCACACAAGTAAATACACCTAATGGGAATTTTACACTAATATTTTTTAAGTTATTTTCACTTGCTTCTTGTACCTCAATTACTTTTGTTTTGGTATATTTTCTTCTTTTTTTCGGTACAGCTATTTGTTTTCTACCACTTAAATATTGTCCTGTAACAGAACCTTCTATTAGCTTAATTTCTTCAGCTGTTCCTTGTGCCATAACTTGTCCACCATGGGTTCCTGCTCCAGGTCCAATGTCAATTATTTGGTCTGCTGCATACATGGTGTCTTCATCATGTTCTACTACTATCAAAGTATTTCCTATATCTCTTAATTTTTTAAGTGTTGCTAATAATTTGTCATTATCCCTTTGATGTAATCCTATACTTGGTTCATCTAAAATGTATAATACTCCTGTTAGTCCTGATCCAATTTGTGTAGCTAAACGAATTCTTTGTGCTTCTCCTCCTGATAAACTTCCTGCATTTCTTGATAAAGTCAAATATTCTAAACCTACATCCATTAAAAATTGTAATCTTTGGTCAATTTCTTTTAAGATTAATTCTGCTATCATGGCTTGTGTTTTCGTTAGGCTTAAATTGTTTAAGTATTCTTTTATTTTATTGATTGACATATCTGTTAGTTCATTAATATTTTTGTCTCCTATTTTTATGGATAATATCTCTGGTTTTAATCTTGCTCCATGACAAGAATAACAAGGAGAATTGCTCATGTACATTTCATAAAAGTCTCGCATTCCTTGTGATTTGGTTTCACTGTGACGTCTGTCTAATGTTGGTAATACCCCCTCAAATGGTGCTTTAAATTTTCTAACTCCTGCATAAGAAGAATATTCAAAATCAATTTCATCTTCTCCTGTACCATATAAGATTTTTTCCATAAACCATCTTGGTAAATCTTTAATTTTTTTGTTTTTAATTGTAACATCATAATATTTAGCAATACTTTCAAAATACATCTTTGCCATAGTATCGCCTTTTTTCATGGTACTTGAACCAAAGGCTTTTACGCCATCATATAAGGTTTTGTTTTTGTCAGGAATAATTAAATCTTCATCCATTTTCATTAAATATCCAATTCCTGTACAAGTTGGACAAGCACCAAATGGATTGTTAAAAGAAAACATTCTTGGCGTTAATTCTGGAAAGCTAAAGCCACATTCTGAACACGCATAATTACAACTATATAAAACTGCTTCTTCTCCCACAATATCAATTAAAACCATTTTATCAGCATGTTTTAATGCAATTTCAACTGATTCGGTTAATCTGCTTACCATATCTTTTTTAATGACTAATCTATCTACTATTAATTCTACATCATGTTTTTTCTTTCGGTCTAAAACAATCTCATCTTCCCCTAATTGGTAGATTTCTCCATCTATCCTAACTCTTACAAAACCATCTTTTTGATAGCCTTCTAATTGTTTGGTAAATTCTCCTTTTCGTCCTCTTACTACTGGTGCTAATACTTGTATTTTAGTACCTTCTTTTAAACTCATAATATTGTCAATAATTTGATCAATACTTTGTTTTTCTATTTTTTTGTGACAGTTTGGACAATAGGCAACCCCAATTCTTGCATATAGTAAACGGATATAATCATAAATTTCTGTTACGGTTCCTACTGTTGAACGTGGATTTTTGGAAGTTGTTTTTTGGTCAATGGAAATGGCAGGTGATAATCCGTCAATTCTTTCTACATCTGGTTTTTCCATTAACCCAAGAAATTGCCTAGCATAAGAAGATAAACTCTCTACATATCTTCTTTGCCCTTCTGCATATAAAGTATCAAATGCTAAACTTGATTTTCCTGATCCTGAAAGCCCTGTAATAACAACTAATTTATCTCTTGGTATTTCTAAATTTATATTTTTTAAATTATGTTCTTTTGCCCCTTTTATTGTAATTTTATCATTCATCTTTTTTCCCCCTGTTTTATTTGTGCCAAAAAGATATGTCTGCTTTGGCAACTTTTTTCTCACATTTCTTATTATACTATATTTCTTTTTTAAAAACAAGAGTTTGGTTATGTTTTTCTTCATTTGACTTTTTATGTAAATTTTGCTATAATATGGTTATGCTAGAAAATTCACAAGTATAAGGAGGTTTTTTTATGAAAGAAAAAGAACTTAGAGAAATTTTTGACCAGCTTATTGAGCAGAACAATCGGGGCGAACTTTGTGGGGTAGGAATTGTTATATCATCTAACACAGGAAAATCAAAACATATTCCCCCAAAATTTGATATCATAACATTGGGCGATATCTCACAACAGCAGATAATAGGAATGGCCCGCAAGGACGAGCAGCGGGAACTTTTAGAAATGTCAGAAAGGTTAAAAGGCCTGATGAAACAGCAGTAAATTATACCTCCTCCAAGTTCTTCAACAAGTGAGGAAGAAAATTAAATCTCGACACACCACATAGATGTGTCGGGATTTAATTTATCTCTATAATTTTGTCACATTTTTCAATAGCAGATAATCTATGTGCAATCATAAAAGTAATTCTACCGTTTCATGACTGAATCCATGGCATTTTTTATTAATTTCTCATTTTCCCAACTCAAATCAGAAGTAACCTCATCTAAAATAACAATATCAGGAGACATGGCCATAATTCTAGCAAAACTTATCATCTGCTTTTCTCCTGTCGAAAGAATAGTTGAATCTTCATAAATATTCGTATAATATCCCTTTGGCAAAGACATAATTTTTTCATGTAATTTTAAAGTTTTAAATATATCCATAATTTCTTCTTTTGTTATTTTTTGATTAACATATTTCATATTATCGATAATCGTATTTGGTACAATTTGCACCTCTTGCATGATATAGCCAATTTTCTTACGAATGGAAGCAATACTATATTCTCTATAATCCTTTTGATTCATACGAATTTCTCCTTCTTGTGGTTCATATAATCTCTCTAACAAATTGATAATTGTTGTTTTTCCGTACTCCTGTTTTACCAATTAAAGCAACATTTTCATTTTCTGTTACTTGCAAGGAAAAATTTTCAATATTTTTTTTGGTAGATTGATAGGAAAATGATACTTTATCAAATTCAATATGCGTAATTTTATCGACTAATTCTTTTCCTTTATCTAAGTCTTCTTCCTCTGCGGTTTCTAGTAATTCTAAAATTTTTGAATATGCTAAAAAACATTGATTAAAATCTGTTAAATGTCTTGTAAACCAACTAAATTCAAATTCCAAATATTCCGAATAATCTATCATTAGCATAATTTGTGCATAAGTCATCATTCCTTGTATAACATTCATGCCACCAAAATAAATAACAACAACTGTTGAAAGCGATGTAATAAAAGAAAATATTGTATGATAGATACTAATTATTTTTTCTAGTTCTCTATTTTCATAATTATATTTTTCTAATTTACTTTCTAAATCTTTAATCTTTTCATGGATAATTCCAAATGTTTTTATGGTTAAATAATTTTGTATTCCTTCATTGATAGTAGTATATACATCCATATTAACCTTTCTAATTTCTATTAGTTTTTTTATAGTTTTGCTATTGAAAAATAAAGTAATAAGCAATCCTATTAAGTATAATGACAAAATGATAAGTGCTATTTTTAAATTAACAAATAATAGAAATATCGAAATAATAGAAAATCGAATCAACCCCATTATAAACATTTCTGTTGTAACAATTGGAAACAATTGTCCAGCATTTTGGGAATCATCTTGTAAAAATTGTAAAATCATTCCTGTTTCATGATCATCAAAAAATTTAGCTTTCACTTTTTGCAATTTTTCAAAAATTCGATTTCTTAAATCTCTTTTTATTTTTCTTGATAAAAAACATCTCATTTCACAATGCCTTAATACCATATAAC
>Ga0224747_10041_pt1 | contig 20114 bp, 23 predicted proteins | sample LIM_F_Water_Pos_FD_182999 | JGI IMG/M metagenome (GOLD analysis project Ga0224747, IMG submission 182999) | Enriched cells from gastrointestinal tract of the lab mouse from Pacific Northwest National Laboratory (PNNL), Richland, Washington... | ecosystem: Host-associated > Mammals > Digestive... | reverse complement strand
TGCCGAAGGAGGTCGGGAAGCTGAATCCGCTCGGTTGGGTGGTGGAGCCGGCGGCCAGCGGCTGGCCATTGGCATCGACCGCGCGGGCGTCCTGGGGCTCGATCCAGACGATATCCGATGAAGACGAGCCCGCTCCCTGAAAGTGCTGGCCATCCTCTGGTCGCACGCCGAACCCGACGGGCAGGTCGGTGTCACCGGCCTCGGGAATGTGGGTTAGGTTCTCGAGCCGTTTCTGTACCTGGTCCAGGATCGTCTGGCTACGGTTTTCCTGCTGTTGCTGCAGTTCCTGGGCGGTATTGTTGAGCTTCTGCTCTATGTTCTGATCGATGTTGCGCAGGCGGCCCTGCAGGTTCTCATTGGCGGCTTTGAGCGAGTCATTCTCCTGGATCACCTTGCTGATCTGGTCCTTGAGCTGCCGGCTTTCCGCCACGATGGTGCGTAGTGTGTCGGCGGGCGTGTCGCCGTCGATGCCCAGGGTTGCCGCTTCTTCCGACGTTACCGTCGGGGTTGCGGCGCCTTGTGACTGCGCACTTTCTTTCTTGCCCATCATGCTCACGCCGATCAGGATGGCGCCGATCACGACGGGGACGACCAGCAATTTCAGGAGGGGATTACCGGTCAGCGCCACGACGGCCTCCTTTGGGATCGATCTGGCTGATGGAGGAGGGCAGGAGCGCGTCGGCAAGGCCGCGGCCGCGCGTCACCAGATACACGGTAGTGGTGTCGGAGGCGTCGCCCCGGGGCCCCAAGTACGGGTGCTGGAAGGTCGCGGCGACGAAATTGCCCATCAGGTCCCTGGGATCCAGGGCCAGGTGCTGGGCGCTGGCGTTCTGCAGCTTCACCGCCGTGATGTAGTAGTCGTCCAGCCGCCAGGCGCCCAAGGCGGTAGCCGTGATGGGTAGGCTGGGGAGCAGGGTGGTCAGGTCGAGCTGTCGCTTGACGCGCACCTGACCGACGCCATCCACCGGTTCCACCGTGCGAAGCGGGGCATAGAGCATCTGCGCCGCATAGCGCGTCAGAACCACGGGGACGGGCGTTTCGCGCGGCACGGCCTTCGGTGCTTCTGCGTGCTCGGTCTGTTTCGCTGCTGCCGATGGCTGGGCTTCCCGGGACTGGCCATAATGCGGAGCCACTGGCTCGCCGGCGACGATCCTGACCGGCTCGCGCGGCTGTTGATCGGCCGCTGCCTCGGTGGCGGCGATATCGATGAGCATCTGCTCGCCATTGGTCGCGTCCTGCAGGCGCAGGCGCGCTGGAGGAATCGGCTCGTTGGCGAGCAGGTAGAGTGCGCCGCCGGTACTCTGGACGCGCAGCTTGCCCTGCAGATCCCGAGGAACGCCAACTCGCACGTTTCTGTCGACAAAGACAATGCGTTCCTGGCCGACCGTCAATGGAATGGCCAACGGAATGCGCTCCCAGCGCAGAATCTCCACCGCGTGGGCCAGTGTGGGTAGGGCAAGCATTAGCAAGAGCGAGCCTGTCGACTTCCGGATCATAGACCTCCCTCCTGCTTGGTGGGGGCGGCCGGCTCCTCGAGTTCGATACGTTGAGGCGTGTCGGAGTAGCAGTCCCATTGCAGGCCGAAGGGATTGGTCTCCGGGTCGACGTCGGCGCGGATGACATGCAACGGGTAGCGGGCCAGCGCCCGCTTGATCTTCTCGCCGGCGTAATACTCCGTGCTGTCCATGTCCAGGTTGACGGTCCAGTCATTGATCGAGTGCTGGATCACGCGGCCATTGCTCTCGCCAATGCCTCGACCGGGGATTTCCGAGGTAGTGCGCTCGCGTCCCCTGAGCTCGCCGGCGTTACGACGAAACTCGAAGTCTTTCTCCAGGAAGACTTTGCAGGAGGGAGTGAGGTAGGCGGCGTAGCGGAACAGGTTTCCCTTGTAGTCCACCTCGCCGTCCTTGGGCCAACGCTGCACCTGCTGAAAGATGTAGAGGCCGAACGCATAGACGCTCTCTGGCGGAATGTCCCACCACAACCGGGTGCTCCCTGAACGCAAGTCGGGCGGAATGTGGATCCAGAGGTCCTTGCGGGCTTCCCAGACGCAGTAGGCCAGCACCACGATGACCATGCACAAGAAGCCGGTGATGAACCGGAACGTGTTGATGTGAGCCTGCTGTTGCGCGGTGTGTTTTCTGAAACTCATGGGGACTCCGTGCGTCGACTGGTCCAGGCGCCGGAGCGCGTCACCAGGCGACGGTTGCCGAAGACGGGAAAGCGCAGCGAGAGGGCCAGCTCCACCTGGCGGTAGAACCAGGTATCGGGTCGCCCCCGCTTCATCCGCCGCAGGATGCGGCTGCCGATACCCAGGCCGAGGGCGCCTACCAGCAGCGCGCCCAGTGGAATGCAGGCCGCGTTACCTGCGACCAAGGCAGCCGGGATGCCAAGAACGAACCCGGCTGCTCCGTTGGTGAGGACCGTGATCCACATTTCGTCCGCAGTCAGGCCGCCGATGACCACGGGTTGACGGTTCAAACGGGTCGGCAGGAAGCTGAGGGTCCCATCCTGAAACAGATGTTCTTCGGGCATGGGAAGGCCCTTACATGATGGTGGTGGCTTTGGTGATGAGATAAATGATCAAGATCAGCAGGCCGATGCCTACGGTCACGGCTGTCCCGAGATCCGACCACTTCTTCTTCCCGTCATGGATGGCGTGATAGGTGCCGTAGGTATGCCAAGCGACCCCCAGAAAGACAGCAACGCAGATGAAGAGCGCGATGAGCATCGCTCCGTCATAGCCGAAGTTCTGGATGGTTTGCATGATCCCCGACCCTTCCCCACGGCTAGGGGCCTCGGGTTTGGGGAGTGCAGCCAAGGCGACGCCTGGGAGTGCCAAAGAGATGGCAGCCAGGCGCAGGCAGAGGGTGGACAGTTTCTGGAGGGTGAATTTCAGCATGAGTGTCTCCGTATGGGTCAGCTGAGGAGGAAGAAAGAGGTGATGCCGAGGAGGACCACGATCCGTATCGCGGAAGCGCCGGCAGTGGCGCTGTCGAGGTTGTTGGTGGCCCAGCCGCGCCAGGTGCTGTACATCGCCCAGGCGGACCACAGCAGGAGAAAGGTCATCGCTGCTCCAATGAACAGCCCCTCGCCGGCCGATGGGGGAAAGCCAGCGGCGGCCTGGAACGCTGATGTCTGGGCTCCGCTCATGCTCACGGCATCGGCCCTCCGCGCAGGGTGTAATTCCCAGATAGGTCGGAAGGGTCACGCGGTTGGGCGCGGCTGGGGGTCATGTAGTCCTGCAGGCCTTGGCGGATGCGCTGCAGGTCAGCGGCCAGGCGCGAGTAATCGAAGTAGAAGCGCTGTCCGGGCTCATCGGCGCCCTGGGCACTGCGGCGGGCGGTGTCCTCGAGGGCGTTGAGCTGCCGGATCATCACCTCCAGGTTCGCCTGCTCGGAGGCGCTCGCTGCGAAGGCTCCCTGTGCGACCAGCGCACCGCAGGCCAAGACGGCCAGGCAGCTTCGGCGAAGGGACTGATGTGGAGTGTTCACGGCGAATCTCTTGCAGATCAGGGTGCGATCAGCTTGCCGATCGCCCTGATTCCATTCCGCAAGAAATACTCGGCGCGGGTTCGGGGTATTTTTTTATGAGGTTGCGCGCTTGAAAAACAGCAGGTAGCTGACGGGCAGAGCGACGCCCCAAGCCCAGCCTTGGGCGTTTTGATTGCCGATCTCGGTTACGCCCCGCATGAGTGGCTGAACGCTCACCAGCTCCCAGCCTTCCTGGCCCAGACGCACGACCTCGGCCCAGCGCAGAGGGTTGAGCAAGGCGTGGTCGTCGGGTTCCAAGGTGTCTTCTTTGTGTTTGAACATTGCGACGCCCTTGGTGAGGGTTTTGTAGGGAATGTCGATGTTCTCGACATGGTATTCGAAGGTCTGCTTCATGACGTGCTCCTGGAGTGGTTCGAGTAGAACCGCACGGTTTCAAGAGCAGGAGGAGGGCCTCAACCGAAAATACTAGGCCTAGCACCAGTGAATTTCTGGTGGTTGGCGGGTTTAGAGACACGTATGGACGTCTGGGTGTATATTTCATATATATTTCTAAGGGAGACGGCTGATGCTTAGAAACATCTCTATTGGAGTTTTGCTAGCCATGGCTGCTATGTTGGACAGTTATGGGGTGGCTGCCGCTACATTACGATGCGGGTCGGCAATTGTTAGTGAGGGTGACTTGATTGATGATGTGCTTAGGAAGTGCGGCAACCCTGATAGCCGTAAAGTTGAAGGGCCCGCAGTGGATGGTAGTGGCTATATAGTGCGGGGGGCTGCTACTGTCGAAAACTGGGTATACGGACCAAGGAATGGTTGGTACCAGAAGCTTAGGTTTGTCGATGGAAGGCTAGTTCAGATAAAAGGCAGTATGGACTAGGGTATAGCCGTGGATGGTGTGTTTTTCATCCACGGCTATAAGTCTCATCCGGCAGATGATATAAGGGTAAGGATATTTGCGATTGGTAGGCCTTGTGCGTCGGAAATAAACACGGTTGTACTAGCGCCTGCACGAGAAACTATCTGTTGTAGGTTGCTCGGATTAGACATGCCGCCGTTGTAATTGGCTTGGAATTGCTTGCTGGAACTTGCTATGTCTAAAAGTTCAAGTAGAGTGCTTTGGTTGGCGGATTGTGCGGAGTTCATACTGATTGATGTGTTTGATCCTGCCGCTCGCAGCGCCTGCTGGATGTTGTTTGAAGTGAGTTGGGCACCATTAAAGTTGGCGCTGAATTTTTTAGTGTTGCCCGCGATGTTGATGGCCTGTAAAAGGGTGGATATATTCGCCGCCTGAGCGGTGTTGACGCTGATACTGGTTCCCGAGGCCGCAGCGCTGATCGCTTGCTGAAGGTTGTCTGCTGTTAGTTGTGCACCATTGAAGTCGGCGCTAAATTTTTTCGTGTCTTTGGCAGAGTTGATGAGGGCTAGCAGGGTGCTTATATTAACCGCCTGAGCGGTGTTGACGCTAATGGATGTTCGGGTTCCTGCGGCGTCTAAAGCTTGTTGAATGTTGTTTGAAGTAAGTTGAGCGCCATTGAACTCTGCGCTGAATGTTTTTGTGTTACCTGCTGCATGAATAGTCTGAAGAAGGGCGGTTATATTTGCCGCTTGTGCGGTGTTGACGCTTATGCTAGTGTTTGTTCCTGCCGCATTTACTGCTCTAAGTAGGTTGTCGCTGCTGAGTTGGGCTCCATTGAATTCTGCGCTAAAACTCTTTGAGTTGCCTGCTGTAGATATTGCGGAAAGAAGTGTGTTTATATTAATGGCTTGTGCGGCTATTGTGGATACTCTGGTTAATGATCCTGCTAAGTTTATGACTTCCTGAAGGTTGTTAGCAGTCAGCTCTGCGCCGTTGAAAGTTGTTGAGAGGTTTTTTGTGTTTTCTGCAGTGGTTGTTGCCTTGAGAAGAGTGTCTATATTTAATGCTTGCGCGTTGCTTATGCTGATGGTTGTATTCTTTCCTGCTTTTGATAGGGCCTCTAGCATGTTGCTTGGATTTAGAAGGCGTCCGTCGAAATCAAGGATAAGCTTCATCTCAATGCTCCGCTGTGACCTAACGTTAAAGTCTTGGTGTGAGTACTTCCTAGGCTGAATGAGTTGGCTACAAATCTCTTTGCCTTATGTCAATGTCAGGCATTCGCTGTGACCAATATTATTTTTTTGAGTCATTTTTCACAGCTAGCTATCTGCTCCTTCAGCTTTCTGTCGTCCACGTACCGCTGCATGATCGATAGCATCAGGCTATTGATGGCGAGGATCTTCATCGCGCGGGTCACTGCGACGTAGATCAGGTTCAGCTCATCGTCGCGCTTGCCCGGGTCGGTGTCGGGTGCCAGCGGATCCGCGTTGAAGTCGTCGTACAGGCAAACGAAATCCCATTCCAGCCCCTTGGCCTTGTGTGCGGTGGTCAAGGTGATCGTTGCGTCGAGCTCATCGTCAAGGGTCAGTGAGCGAAGCTCGAGGATCCGCGCCGGTAGATCAGGGTAGGTCGAGATGATCTTGATCGAGCGCAGCATTTCACTGTCCTGGCTGATCTCGGCGATCTCCACGTACTGGGTGTAGTCGCGGTAGTCCCGGAGCAGCTTTTTGTTCTGGACGTTTTGGCGCAGGCCTCGGCTGAATGCGTACAGATCCTCCAGGTCGCGCAGCGAGTAACTGTCGATACCGCCTACCCAGTAGAACTTGGGCGCCGGATTATTGCGCACACGCTGCAGGGCATTTTCGATGACGCCGATAACGGTGCGGTGAATGAAAGTGCGGTGAGGAAGGTCCGCCGGGAGGGACTTTTTCACCAGCGTCTGCGGGCCCAGTCCTTGAAGTTTCCGTGTCTCGCCCTTGTAGGAGAGGATGATGTTGGCCACGTGCGCAATCGCGGGGCCGAACCGCCAGCTCTGGGTCAGGTAGTGCTCCTCGGCGCCGACCATCCAGTCGCTGTTCAGGGCATCTTCCGCGCCTCTGAACCGGTAGAGCTGCTGGTGGGGATCGCCGACGATAGCCATTTTGATGCGCTGCCAGTGGGCAATGTCCGCGATCACTGGGTTGATGTCCTGTCCCTCGTCCAGGAGCATGCAGTCGAAGCGCTGGCTCAAATCGGGCTTGCTCAGTTGATACAGCTTCAGGTAGCCGTCATGGGGCATCAGCATGCCGGTGTCCTGGAGATCTACCATGCGCCTCCAGACTACTCGCGCCATGTCCAGGCCCTGCTTGAGGAAGCGTTCCTGGGCACTGGTGAGGAACGCCTTGTCGCGGAAGCGCGGGAAGTGCGGTCGGCCGAGTTCCGCGTCGGCGCTGGCCATGTAGTTGTTCAGCGTGGCCAGCACGTCACGTACCAACTCCCAGTCTTGGGTATCGAGTCCGCGGGCGATATCAGTCAGACGCAGGTTCTTCGTCTTCTTGTGGGCGTACTGGATGCCGTACACCGCATGAGCCAGGCTGTGGGCGGTCTTGCACACTACGTTGCGGGGGAACTTGCCCTTCGCGGCCTTTTCCACCGAGCTGTTGTAGCAGAGGTAGAGGATTCTCAGGGTAGGGTTCGCCTTGGCAAAGCCCACCAGGGTGGTGGTCTTGCCAGTGCCGGCGAAGGCTCGCACCAGGATCTTCGATGCCTTCGACTGGATGATCGGTGACTGTTCGTGAGTCCACTGCATAGGTGTCTCCGGAGATACGAGGGCTTCCAGATTGGTAGGTGTCTGGTTAAACAGGGGGCTGTGGCTGTGGAGCTAGTCAGGGCATGGCATCATTTGTCGTTCGTCTCCCTGAAGGCATCGAAATGAAAATTTGGCGATTTGCGTTGATCTTTTTGATTCTGCTTTTTGCTGTCGCGTGGTTCTCATCTAGCGAGTTGAGATCACACGCTGTGCCTTGGTTGATTCACTGGTTCGAGGTGCTCAACCGATAGTGCGCCGGTGACGAATACACAGGTAGCAAAGGTGCGTAATGACCATTGTCATAGTCGCCAGGCATAGTGAAAATCCGGCACATAGCGTGAGAAATGCCGCACCCTCGGCGGCCCCTGTAGTCGCGAGGGGGGCTATCGTCTCCATTGTTGGAATCAACCGATTTATCACCTGTACCACGGCATAGACGTATAGCACCGAGGTCACGCTGAGCCAGGCGAGCGGAGTTAAAACGGCCTGTCTGGTCCATGGACCACGACGAGTACCCACTCGAACCCAGGCTGCGGTGAGTAACCATTGGACTGACAGCAATACCAGGGCGACTTCAACGAGAACTTGCCAATACGTGCCGGCCTCCTTGAGCCTGCCCATCGTCATGAGTACAGCCGCTGAAAGCAGCAGTATAAGGACAGTCAGCGTGATCCAACTGGCGTGTAGAGCCGTGTCGCGCGAAGGCAAGAGGTGTTTCAGCGGTAGGGCCATGAGCGTCTCCTCGAGGACTAGAGGTATTTCTTGAAGGTGGATGCTGTGATGCACACCGCTACGCCGAGCAGCGCGGCGCAGGGCAGCAGGATGAGCAGGGGGTTGATGCTGATGGGGATTGCCAGGTAGAGCGTCCAAGGGACGACCGCTAGCGGAATGATGCTGCTGCGCGCCTTGTGGTAGAGGTAGCTGGACTCCCGGCCGGCGCCGAACTTGCGCAGGTCCCGGCGCACCAGGCCGTCCACCAGGCCGGTGAACGCGGCCATCAGGAACAACGGGATCGTCATGACCAGGATCACCAGGCGCACGACGAATGTCAGCACCGTGTACAGCGCGGCCAGGCCGTAGTTCTGCAGCGTGGAGACACCCTGGGCGGTGAGATAGCGAACGTCCAGAGGGCTCCGTGGCCCTGCCTGCGCGATGGTGGTCATGTTGGTCATCCAGTCGACCATCCCGGTCTTCACGAACAACCAGTCATAGGCCAACTGGGCCAGCCAGGTGGCGGTTCGACCTGGCTCCTGCACGACGACGCTGTGTAGCAGCCCCTGCGACAGCCAACTGAGTTCGTACTCGAACATGGCCTGGGCATGCTTCCAGCCCGCGTCAGGCCAGAAGAAATACAGGCAAACCCACTCCACGATGATTGCGCCGACCAGCGAACCGAACATCACGCCGAGAAATTGGAAGGGCGTACTGATGATGGTGCCGACAAGGGTCTTCTGGCTCTCTTGTTGCTGCTCTGCACGTTGAGTGACTTCAGCCATCAGGCGGCATCCTCACCGGCGCCGAGGTGACGGAAATCGTCGACCAGGTCCTGGGGCAGACCATCCTGCAGGGCGGAGTATCCCGGCGCCTCCCACCACTCGCTGTTGGCGGCCTGGCCCTTGCGCATACCGGCAGCCAGCTCCTGCAGGCTTTTCGGCATCACCTCGTCGGGATCGACCGCCGGCAGCGGCATTCGGATCTTCCAGAGATTGCCGCCCTCGAGCAGCGCGAACGCCTGTCCTTTGGGCAGACCAACGATGTGGGCCGGCTCGAGCATCGGCACGCTGGTCATCTGCACCTGGTCGTGCGAGCTGGAGGTGAAGGCTGCCTTCTTGTTGTTGATCGCGTCGTTGGCGCCGCTCGCTGGCGTGCTGGTGTAGATCTGGACTTTGGGGAGCTGGTTGGTCAGAAGTTCGGCCGTGGCGGTCTCGCGCACCCGCAGCATGAACAGGTTGTTGAAGTTGCCGATGATCTGACCGGCCTTCGCGCGGGAGCCGATCTTGGCCTCGATGTCGCTCATGGTCTGGGTGTAGGCCGTCACCTGCACGCCGGCGCCGCCCGCTTTGTTGACCATGGGGATGAACTCGTCGCCAATCAGCTCGTTGAACTCGTCGGCATGCAGGTTGATGCGGACCTTGCCGCCAGCGAGCGAGCCGGGCAGGCCGTCATCGACTCCATGCTTGTAGATGTGACCCGCCACCGAGACCAGGTCGCTGAACATGGAGTTGCCCACCGCGGCGGCGACCTCGGTATCCGATAGTGCGTCGAGGCCGACATAGACCACGGCGCGTTTGCGGATGACCTGCATCCAGTCGAAGATCGGCCGCGGATCGTTGAGGTCCGCGTAGTTGGGCGAAAGCAGCTCCGAGATCCGCCCGGTGGTGAGTTTCTCCAGCAGCGGCAGCAGCGAGGCCACGATCTTGTCGAAGTAGGTCTTGTCGTAGCGCACGGCGCTCTTCAGGCCTTCCATGACCGGGTCGGCGATGCGTTTCTGTGTCAGGTACTGGTCGATGGCCACGACCCGCAGGGGCCGCCCTTTCATGTTGAATGGCACGTTCTTGTCGTTGAGCTTGCCCTCGATCTGGATGATGGTGTCCCAGGCCCTCGGGTCGTGCTCGCTGATGTACTTCTGGGCATACTCGACGAATAACGCATCGATGTTCACGACGTGCCGGAGGATCTGCTGGTAGTCCGGGCGGATACCCAGCGCGTGCAGCGCGCGGGCGATGATGTTGACGAACCGCCAGGCGAACTCGCGGAACGCCGCGCTGTTGCCTTCGCCGGAGAGCTGGCCGGCGACGCGGGTGGCGACCTCGGAGATCCGGCCGAACCGGCCGACGGCGTTGTAGCGTGCCGACAGGTCAGGGTGGCCGAGGTGGAACACGTAGAACTCATCCAGGCGGCCGGCACGCTCGCACTCCACGTACATACGCTTGAGCAGGTCAGCATCGCCTTTCGGGTCGAAGACGATCACCACCTCGTAGTCCGGCTGCTCCTCTGCGCGCCGGCGCCGGTGGCCGTGGTGAACCGTCTGGGTCTGCCGGCCCATCTTCGCCCGCCGGCGTCGGCCCCGGCAGTGGGTGCGGCGAATATCCTGGGTGATGAACAGCTCCGCGAGTCGCGTCTTACCCACCCTCGTAGTGCCGAGCACCAGGGTGTGGCCGACGCGCTCGCCCAGTTGCAGGCCTACGTCCTGTTCGCGCGGCTCGATGCCATGGAGCCGAGGCAAGCCGCCCACGGGTGGCAACGGCCGAGCGGGGTTCCAGGCCACGTCCCAGGCAGTGGCTTTGGCGACCAGCTTCAGGGGGAAGGGGGCGAACTCGAGCTGCTTCTCCAACCGGCGCGCGCGCTCGTAGAGCGGCGAGGGCTCGACGTAGGAGGCGAACTGGGGCAGGTAGGTATCCGCCAGGCGCTGCGTATGCTTCTGCGTCCAGCGAAAGCCCTTGCCGATGAACAAGTGTTCGTTGCTGACCGGCATTTCGGCACTGGTCATCGTGTACTTCGGCAGTCGGCGGATGTTCCGCCGGTAGCGGAGCACCACGCCGGCCTGCTGCAGCCGCACGATGCCTAGCCAGACGAAGCCCAGCGCGGCCACGATGCCGAACAGCGGAGTGAGGGCGAATGTCCACGGCGCGACGATGCAGAGCGCGGCCGCGGTGAAGCACACGGTGGTGGTGTAGAGCTCCACGGCAGGCCGCAAGAGCGCTTCCAGCGGGTACTGGCCAGCCATGGGTTACACCTTCAGGCTCGCCGGCGAGTGCAGGCGGCCCGGTCGGCGGCGCTTGGCATGAAGTTCGAGCACCTGTTTCCTGGCTTGCTCTACCTCATGATCGGGCAGCATCTGCTCCAGCAGCTCACAGAGGGTCGATTCGTCCTCGAGGGCCGTGGACGTCACCTCACCGCCGTAGCGTGAGATCAGGCCGAGCAACTCCTGGTACATGAGTTGGCGTGCCTGAGCGTCGCTCGGCTGCTTGATGACCAGGGTGATCAGGTGAGTAGTCATGAGGACTCCTACTGCTGGATGGCGGTGGATGTGATGAGGGCGGGGTAGTGCCGCAGCCCGAGCCGATCGACCAGGTCGTCCGCCGGCGCCGGGAGTATCTGGAGTCCTTGGCCCCAGGCCCGGATTTCCGCCAGGCGCGCTTCGCTGGCCACGTTCACGGCCAGGCCCACGGCATGGAGGCCTCGGAGCTCGTTGCCTCGCTCTTTCAGCCAGGTTCGAGACAGCGTGTCGTCGCCGACCAGGAACAGCGGTTGCAGGCCAGGAGCGTTGATGGCTCGACCTTTGACTTGGCCTGGCGACAAGCGCGCCGAGCGAACTGGAAACGCACCTGAGCCACGAACTCCCAGGTCGGCAGGCCCTGGTGCGGCAGCGGATGGCTGCGGATCCAGGCCCTGGTAGTAGGGGAGCGCCGAGGCGCCGCCGAGGTCGTCGACAACGATCAGCCCGGCGGCCCAGGCTTGAGTCGCGAGCGCTGTGCAAAATGCCAGCGTGGCAAGGATCTTCTTCATGGATTGGTCACCAGCAGGTTGACGCCGAGGACTTGGCTGAGGTGGCGGGATACCGTTCTGCGGTACTTGGCGGCAGGTTCGCCGCCGGCGGGGCGGTGATAGCGGCCGGCGACCTGGATCCAGTCCACCGGCTTCCCGGGGGCGGAGGTGTACAAGGCGTCCCGCTGCTCGATCAGGATGTCTGAGGTGGCGTTCAGATTCTTGTAAGGATCTAGGGACTCGCAGGGGCTGGAGAAACGGTGGCCGTTCCAGCCGATGTTGACTTGGCCGAGGCCGGAGTCGACGCTCTTGGCCCCGTAGAGGTTGATCGCCGCGAGTAGCGCGGTGCAGGCGGCAGCGCGGGTCGCGTAGTAGTAGGATTTTCCCGCGACGTTCAATGTCCAGGGCCAGGGAACGTATTCGCCGCGCAGCAGGACCTTGCTCTCGGTCAGCGCGACCGAGTAGAGCACCTCGGCCGGAACCCCTTTGGGCAGGGCGATCTGCTTGTACGCCGGTGGAGGATCCACGGCGGCCTGAGCGATGTTGGCCAGGACCAGCAGGGCGGCCAGTTGGAGGGCGCGGATTACAGACGTTGCCATCGGCCGTTCACCTCCTGGACCAGGGCGGGAAGGGCCCCGCCCAGTCCCAGGGCCATCCAGCGGCCCTCGTCATGATTGAGCGTGATCTGCTTGCTGCGAACCTTCTTCGGGTCGACGTCGGCGAGGATTGCCCAGTGCCGCACTCGCTCTGCGTCGTTCTGGCTACCGACGAAGTAGAGATCGAACTCCTTGTTCTGCTGCTGCAGGTCGCGGACCCGCTGGATGCAGGCGGTACAGTTGTCCTGAACGAACAGGGCCAGGCGCCCGCTGCTCTGCAACGCTGGGCTCATGTTCGGCGCGCCCGACGGGTTGGCCGTGCTGCTTTCGGTGAGGCGGATGACCCCCTCGCCTGGATAGGCGCGGGCGAAGGCTTCGTCGTATGCGCGCTGGTAGGCGAGTTCCTTCTCGACCCGGCGCCGTTCGGCCTGGACCTGGAGATCGGCATACCGCCGCCGTTCCTCTGCCGATCGCGCCTCGATACCCAGCGCGGTCAGCGGGTCAATGCCAGGCGAGTACACGCCCCGGGGGCCTTGCATGAGCGTCTGGTAGCGGGTCCATTCCTGTTGGTTCAGTCCCCACTCCTGGGCCAGGGCGCTCTGAGAGGTCTGCTGTTTCAACGTACCGAACTGGCTACCGGACATCTGGCTGCTGGCCTCTCGGCTTGTTGTAGCCTCCTGGCCGACTGCGGGAAAGCTCAGCAGCAATACCAGGCCGGACAGGAGCGATACGGTTCTGTTCATGGGCGGGGTCCTATGGTTGGATGCGAACGCTGCGCGAGGTGCCGGCGACGTCGAAGTGCGCGGTACGATCGTCAAGGTCGGTCAGTCGCCAGGTCGTGCCGGCGACGGCATCGCCCTGGCGAATGAGGTAGATCTGGCTGAGCTGGGTGGATCCCGGAGGTGCAACCGACAGAAACCGTTCGCCCCCGCGATACTCCACGCCGAGGATTGAGAAGGGCGGAGGCTCGATTGGCTTGGGTTTCGGCTTGGGCTTGGGCTTGACAGGGAAGGCACCGCGCTTCGGTGGAGGCACGATCAGCGGCGGAGCCTTGGCTTGCTTCTCTTGCAGTGTGCGGACAGAACCGTCCAGGGTCTCCACAGTTGCCTTGAGCACCAAGAGATCGCCGGCCGAGGCGGTGGTTTGAGCCAGGTTCTCGACGGCATCGGAGGCCTGCTTGGCGAACGCCTGCGCGGCGTCAATGCGGTTGGATAGCGCCTGCTGGCCTGAGCGGAAGGCCTCGTTGCTGACCAGGTGCTGGCCATCCACGGCGTCGAGGCGCTCGTCGACTCGATTCAAGCGAGCCAGGATCGCCTCTAGCGAGGTCTTTTCCGCGGCACTGTCCACGCCTGATCGGAGCTGAATGAGTTGGTACTGCTGGTAGCCCAGCAGGCCGGCCATTGCCGTCAAGCAGAGGCCAAGAATCATTGATGCAGGGGATGGGCGTTTCATGAGTGTCCTCGCGCGAAGCCAGAGACACCCTCTCAGATTGCCCCCATTGAGGCAGTAGGAAATACTCGGTGAGTGGGGGGGGGATTTTTTTGGATAGGATTCCGGCGAATCGCCAGACCTGATTCGCTATGCGAAGAGCGAATACCTGGCTCGCTACCATGCACTGAGCACGCTTTTGGTGCTCGGCCAGTTGCCTAATAGCGGAATGAGTGAGGAGGGTGCCCGACCTCTACGGGAGATCGAAGCTGAGTACGTTGCGCTTCTGCCTGCAGAGCCGAAACAGGGGCAGATGATTGAAGTAGGTATTTGCGATATCCACCAGGCGCCGGAAGATTGGAGATTCATTGGAAAGGGTGTGGCTACAGAGGAATTCGGCTAGGTTGACTGAAAGGCTATTCCTAGGAATTAAGCTATGACGAATTGCTCCCTTGATGCACTTGAAGAACATTGAGAAAAGTGGTTAAGGTTCCTTGGTTGTATCAAGCTTGTAAAACTGATTTATAACCATAGGGGTTATTATGAGTGGTGAAAACAGTCTTCTCGAGAGGATGGTTAATGGTAAGTTGGGGCCAGGCTCAGATATTGGTCCTGCCGATTCGCAAATAGAGGGTACTTACCGGCGCGGCTATCACCAAGCTATGGCGGAGGTTGCGTATTACCTGAAGAATGGGGGAACCTTGTCTGCGGCCTCAATGAATGATTGGGTGAGCGAGGTCCTTCGTCGCTGGCGACAGGGGAAGGATAACGCCCCGATTCATCGCCAGATACTTCCTCCTGCAATTCCTGGCAGCCGATAGCCGATAGTTGAACTAAGCCTACCCGGTCCGCTGAGGCTCTATGAGGTGTGCCCCTTGGTTGCGAACATTGCCGACCGCGCGGTCGACGCGATACCAGGTGAACACTTCTGGAGCCTCACCTTCCTGCAACACCATCTGTTCTGCCCGTTCGGGCGGGGTTGCCCCATCGACCCACTCCCTTGCTAGCTCTGGAGAAAGAACGACGGGCCGCCGGTCATGAATATCGATCATACCGCCCTCGGCGTCAGCCGTGATGATGACGAAGCCATGTCGTTCTTCCTGCTGGCTGTCTGGTTCTGGGAACTGTCCGATCGTAGCGCAGAGGACGGCGGCACCATCGGCGCGCTGAATGAAATAGGGCTGTTTCCTCGGTCCTCCTTCGTCTACCCACTCGAACCAGCCGTCGACCGGGGTGATCGCCCTCTGCTTCCAGGCTGCGCTGTAGAAGCGCGAATGGGCGACTTTCTCGGCTCGGGCATTGATCGGTGCGGCACGGTCCTGGGCCCAGAACGGTCGCCAACCCCATCGGACGTGCTGGGCTACCAGATCCTCGCCGACCAGGCGAAGGATGGTGACCTGTGTTGAAGGGGCTACGTTGTAGCGTTCGAGTGGTTCACCACCGGTCAGGTCCAGAAATGGCCAGCCGGCCATCAATTGAGCGTACTCCCTCGCGCCCTGGTATTGAGCTACTCTTCCGCACATAGCGCACCGTGCCTCCGTCTGTCGGATCTTGGCCTACCTGCATTGTAGGCAAATCCTGTCAGCGTCTACTGTATAAACAGACAGTATGCAGAGGTTTTCATCCCATGCCCGTTACTATCCTCGGCCCAGTCGCTGGGTCTGGGGCTTCCTTGCGCCTGTATTCCAGCAAGGTGTCGGCCGGCTTCCCAAGTCCGGCGCAGGATCACCTGGAGCGGGAGATCTCGCTTGATGAGATTCTGCAGATTCGAGCGCCTCACACGTACCTGGTACGCGCCGGCGGCGACAGCATGATTCGCGCCGGCATTCATGACGGCGACCTCATGGTGGTGGATCGATCCCGAGAAGCTGAGCCAGGAGACATCGTGATTGCAGCGGTGAACGGCGAGCCTACCGTGAAACGCTTGGCGAAGGATGGGAGCCAGGTGGTGCTGCGCGCCGAGAATCCTCGGTACGCGCCCAGGTACATCCTGGAAGGGGATGAGTTGCTGGTTTGGGGCGTGGTGCGCTACAGCGTGAGGTGTCATGAGCATGGCTGACCGCGCCATCGCCCTGATTGACTGCAACAGTTTCTACGCGAGCTGCGAGCGGGTGTTTCGACCGGACCTGGCACGGACCCCAATCGTTGTGCTGTCGAACAACGACGGCTGCGTCATCGCGCGCAGCGCGGATGCCAAGCCGCATGTCGCCATGGGAGAGCCCTACTTCAAGATTCGGCACAAGCTTCAGCGCTTGGGTATTCGCGCGTTCTCCAGCAACTACGCGCTGTATTAAGTTACGTGGAATAGAAAATCAAGTCGCAGCCGACTTTGGTCTGCTGATGGCCAAAGAAGCATTGCTTGTATGACCATGGCGCTGCCAATCATTTCAGGCCGCACCGAGATCCCGTACGCTTCGTAACCATGACGGACAGAGAGCGGCCAGAAGCGTTCCTTGGGCTTGCACCAAATAGGTCAAGGAAGTAGCGCCAGATAGAGCCCACAGGCGAATGCCACCAGACCTCCCGATCCTACATACGCCTCAAAGCGGGCCTTTTTTGCCGGGCGGAAAGTGGTCGATACGGGACGGGACTCATAGATGGCACAAGGCTAGTCGTACTAGTTCACAGCCTCCTCCATACCATTTACTGTGTAGCCTCTGGTTCCACGGAATTTGAGCTCGGTGGAGGGCTGCATGGAAGTACGTTACTGGGAGGGGGGGCTTCACTCGTTTGAGGTGGAGGCGATCGAAAGGATGGCGAAGGCCTTCGCACCCAACGAGGAGGTGGCGCAGCCAGGTACTCCCACCGCTAAAGGGAATTCTTTCGCGGTGCTCAAACAGCTGAAAAAGCCCGACGGAGTATGGCCTTGGAAGGGGTATGCGGGCTTTCGCTTTGCCAATTCTCGTGGCTCTGATGGGGAGTTCGATCTCGTCATTATCACTCACAGCATGGTGCTGGTGGTCGAGCTAAAGCACTGGAATGGCAAGATCACTTCGAACGGCAGCAAGTGGTATCAGGACGGTAAAGAGCGGGATGCCTCTCCGGTCGAAAGAACTCGGAGGAAGATGTACGAGCTCAAGAAGAGAATGCAAAGCATCAAGGCCAGCTTGCCAAAAGGAAAAGAACCGTGGTTCGAGTTCTGCGTTGTTCTCAGTGGCAAGTGCACCCTGGATCTACCAGACGCAGAAATACCGTACGTCATGCAACTCGAAGACTTCCTCGGTCTCGCCGACGAGAAGCAGTTCAGGCAACGGTATCCCAAAGCCCACAATGTCCACTTGAATGACCATTTTGGCGACTTCGACAGACTGCTAAATGAGGGATTCGTCAAGCCGAAGGAGCTCGTGGTCGACGACTACCGTGCAATAGCACCGGCGGTATTCACCCACCCGACCAAGGTCTACAGCGAGTTCGACGCCGTGAACATCCATAATAAGGATGACCACGCGATGCTTCGGCTATGGGACTTTTCAAAGCTCGATAGCACTTCTGCCAGGACCAAGGAGGGAAGGTTCAAGATCCTCTCGCGAGAGCGGGAGATCCTTGTCTATCTTAAGCGCCTCGACCAGGACTTGGTGAATCGCTGCGCCAGATTTAAAGGAAATGTCAGCCCCGACTCCATCACCGAGCAGCATTCCGAATTGTTTGAGATGCCGGATGGGCATTTCCGTCTCAACGAATTCATAAACAGGTTCGTGGTGCGAATGAGCGGTGGGGAGCGCCTCCAGCTCCTCAAGATTCTACTGGCCCAATTTGCAGGCCTGCACGGCCATAGCGTCGCGCATAGAGATGTCGGCGATCATAGCGTTTGGTTCTCGCCAGCCTCCGGCATTGCACTTTCCAATTTCATCAGTGCCTACCACCAACCTATTGGTACAGTAGGCGACCTGCGTAGCCTACTGAGCATCGGCGCCATTTCACTGCCCGAGGACCAGGGCAACGCAAATCTGGACACGACGCCATTCAAACGCGATGTGTTCGCACTCGGGATACTGTGCTGCCATTTGATCCAAGCTAAGCCCCTTCCACTCAAGCTCGATGAAACCTACATACAAGGCGTACTGCGCGAGACAGAGGGCGCCACGGAGTGGTTCTCGGAGGTGATTCGGAAAGCCATACAGCGTAACCCGGCAGATCGCTTTGAAAACGCAATCGCATTCCTGCAGGCATTGAGCGAAGCCACTCCAGACAACTCGGCAAGCTTCGAGTTTGATAAGCGACAGCTCGATCGTTTTGCTACAGATGTGCGGTTAGCCTCGGCGTACCGAGAAGACGAAGAGCCCCTGGTGGACTCGGCAGAGAAGCTTCTGTACCGATCGGGTCCATGGATGGTGAAGTCTTGGCCATCGATCAATGCACGTGAGCCGCAAGATAGGCAGGGCCCCATGCTGATGTCTTTCTTCGAGACACTTGAGCGCTTGAAGGTCAGTAGCTTTCATTTCCTGCCGAAACTTGAGCACTTCGGATACGATCGCAGCGGCAACCCTTTCTTGGCCCAAGAGCATGTAGAGGGTGTCCACTGGAGCGACTTGCACGATCTCCCCGTCCCCCAAGCCCTAATCGTCTCACGTCGATTAATTGAGGCGGTTGAGGGTCTCCATGAGCAGCAACTCAGTCACGGGGATTTGCACCCCGAAAACATTATGGTCACTTTGGGTAGTGACTACGAGTCAACTCATCTTCACCTGCTGGACTACCCTGATTTCTCGCCGACTGGTGAACGCCCCTATAACAACAGGTACAGCCCCATAGTTGAAGACAGCACTCCAGCTGAAAGGGACAATTTCGCAGTTATGCGGATGGTCCTCGAACTGCTTGGGATGGACTGGGACACCTCCCGTGAAGGAGACAACCAAGCCCTTAGGGACGCTATCGACCTAGAGAAGAGGAGCGGTTCAGGTTACCTCTCCCTCGAACGGTTCAACGATGCTCTGGAAGTTGCTTTCCAGTCCAAGCCGACCATCGAAACGATCAATGTACCCATCAGAGGCAGTGCCACCTTCGACATCCTTCCAGACAACGAAAAAATTTACGTCGTTGTCCGACCTGACCCGAATACCCCAGCCAAAGCGCTCGAAGTCCTTTTCGCCGGAATTGGTGGTCAGTTCTTGGCGTGCTTCGACCCAGAAACAAAGGTATTCACAAGAGCTTTCAGACCGCATCAGGAGCAGAGAGTCAGCCTATTCTTTGTCCGAAATGCCAACCACCATCTGAACGTGCGCTTCACCGTGTCGTCTGGGGGGGGCGAGCAATCTGGCGTCCCTAGGAAGCACCGGCAACCTCGCGGCCCTGTCGAGATACCTCGGACAGGACGAAGGGTTTATAGCGTTAGCTGCAAAAATCCTTGAAGCAGAAGTCCGAAAGCAAGCCGCATTAGCGGAAAGCGATGCCGCGGAGGAATCGATCACCGGCGAAGACGCCGAGAATGGACTAGCTGTCGATGACCCCAAACTTGAAGGCGTTCCTGTCCAAAGCTTCCCGGTAGGACAGATTTGGAAAACCATCACATCAACGGAGCTTGAGGCGCAACCGTCGTTCAGGGTTGCAGCAGAGCCGCGGTTCCATCGAGACAATCTGGGACTTCTCATTCCTTACATGATGGAGTCGAAGGCGCTTGAGGGCTTCGAGGCTGACGACAGCATTCGTCTGATCCTAAGGGATGGGGAGAAGGACATCGATGTTGGCGAAATCGACTTGGCCAAAAGCCTCCGCGATGCGGTCTACATCCCGGCCTCGAGCAAGTCACGACGCGTAAAAGCTGACTCGGTGCTGTATCTTCAGAGTCAGCAGAACAAAACGTCTATGGCCCGCCGCAAAAGTGCAATGGATCGGATCATCAACCGACAATCTGTCCAGCCAGATCTATTGGACTACTTCGACGAAAAGTGCAAGCTAGTCCCCAAACAGTACTCAGATGCCCCAACAGAAGAAGACTTCGCAGTTTATGAGCGGATCACGTCTGACGGCACTGTCATTGGCTTGAATGGCGCACAAAAGGAAGCCTTCACGAATCTGGTTACTACTGGACCTGTAGGCTTGCTCCAGGGCCCTCCAGGTACAGGGAAAACTGAGTTCATCGCCGCGTTTGCGCACTACCTGATCGATAAGGTCGGAGTGAGAAACATCCTTCTGGTGAGCCAGTCGCATGAGGCGGTAAACACTGCCGCTGAGCGGATCAGAGCACACTGTCGTCGCTTGGGTACTGCTCTCGATGTAGTTCGCTTCAGCAACCGGGGCCAGGTGGTCTCCGAGGAGCTCCTCGATGCCTACTCCCGAAACATCGTTGACCGCCAGAGGAATAGCTTCAGTGCCGAACTCAAGGAAAGGGTAGGTGCCTTGGCGTCGTCACTCGGATTGGGTACGGAGTTTGCCCAGACCATGGTGGACGTCAACCAACGGATCACTCGCCAGATAAAGTCCCTGGAGAGCCTCGAGAAAGACATCATGCGAGCCACGGACGACGA
>Ga0224747_10040_pt1 | contig 20272 bp, 20 predicted proteins | sample LIM_F_Water_Pos_FD_182999 | JGI IMG/M metagenome (GOLD analysis project Ga0224747, IMG submission 182999) | Enriched cells from gastrointestinal tract of the lab mouse from Pacific Northwest National Laboratory (PNNL), Richland, Washington... | ecosystem: Host-associated > Mammals > Digestive... | reverse complement strand
TTTGCGGAGAAACTCCATGATAGCGACAGGACGCCGGACGGGTACGCCGCCAGCTTTGGGCAATACTTTTCTGCTGACCCTGATTTATCAGCAGAAAATCCTGGCTGGATGTCTCTTGCCAACGCTTCTGTTCAGTATGCCGTTGCAACCATTCCCGGCAAAGAGAAATCCCAGCTTGTGAAGCGGATGCACTATGTTTCTTTTGTTGGGCTGTTCCGCTCTGACTTGTTTGAGGGGCTGTGCGTAGGCCATGCGCCTCGCAAATGTCCCATCTGCGAAACATGGTTCCTGACCACGGACGCGAGGCCCACAAAATACTGCGGCGGCCTGGCTCCGGGGGACAGGCGTGGGCGCACCTGCCGTCAGGTCGGCAACCTCCGGGGGCGGGAGCAGAGGGAACGGGCTGACGATCACCCGCTGAAGAAAATCTATGAGCGCCGCACCAACACGATCATCCAGAAGTTGCACCGGGGGACGCTGGATGAACAGACTGCCGCCGTGATGAAGCGGCTGGCGAAGAACAAGCTGGAAAGGGCCATCGCTGACCGGGAGTATGCCGCCGGTCCTTATAAGGCGGAAATGACGCAGGAGGCACTGTTGGCAGAGGCGCAGAGATATTTGAAATGACGAAGGTGGTGGGCTGTGAAAGAGAGATTTGCAAAATATCCGTTTCAGGGAAACGCCCACGGCCTCACCATGTTTGAAGTTACCCATGTTTACCAGCTCACGCCCCCGCCGCCGGAACTGTATACGGTCAACGAGTACATTGTTGCCGCGCAGACATGGCATGACCTCCGCTTTTTCGCTTTCTTCCTGCACCACATAGAGCCGCGCCTGAATAGGAGAGTCACAAACTTTCTCTTGCGGGAGGGGTTGGACAGATACGACCCAGAGCGGTTTCTGGACTATAAACAAAACTGTGTTCTCGCTATGCTGGAATGTCTGGAAAGCTACGACCCGTACAAGGGCGCGGAGTTTCTAACATACGCTCATCACGCCATTGGAAACGCTCTGCTTCAATGCCGGATGATGGAAGAAGGTGGCTCCTTTTCCTCTCTGGACGAGTACAAGCGGGTGCGTGGTATTGCGTGGCTCTACAACGAAACGGGCAAGTCCAAGGGTGAGGTTGTCAGCGAGTATGCCGCAAGAGAGGGTTGTTCTGAGGAAACGGCGGAGCAGTACTTGACCCTGGTCCGGCTCAACCGCAGCCAGGTTTCACTTTATGTCACGGCCCAGGACGAGGACGGAGAGGAAACCGGCGAGGACGTGACTAGGGACGATTCCTGGGATTATGCGGCGATCCTCTGGGACGGCGTTCAGGCGGAAACGGTTCAAGCTGCCTTTGAGAAGCTGACCTATCGGGAGCAGCGGCTTTTGGAGGAACGAAACGCTATCTGCATGACCTGTGGCCGGGTCAGCCCAATATCCGAGCGCAAAACCTTTGAGGAATTGGCGGTGATGTTTGAGGGCAGTACCGCCAGCGGAGCAGAGAGAGCGTATCGGCGAGCAGTGGAGAAACTGACCACCCTGCTGGTGGAGGCCGGTGCGCTCCACGCCGTCCGGCTCAAACGGAAATCGGTGAAGCGGGCAAAAAAGAAAATTGCCGCCGCAGTCTACGAGTATCAGGCAGACTGCGATGGCAAGTGGGGCGAGATTCAGTTTGACTTTCAGAGCAGCACAGCGGAGATCATCCGGCTGGCCGAGTGGGATACGACAGTAAGTAATATATTTGCAAAACGAGTGATTGAACACATCCAAAATTGTATCAATGGTGAGGTTGCACCATTTGCAAGGGACTTGTTTGTATTTGAATTGTATTAAGTAGGCCGCCAATTATAAGGTGGAAATTCCCCGATTTTCTTGCTTTTCATAAATGTATTATTCAAAAAATAGAAATTAAGTTTTTCCTTCTGCGAGCATTGACACATTCGACAAAGTTTGATAAAATATATATGTTAAATTTTGAGTGTTGAGGAGGCACGATTCATGAAAAAAACCTTTACGCCGGAAATCGGCATGTTCTCTCCTTTCGAGGAGCCGTTTGCAGCTCAAAAAAAGGCAGAGGCTATCGCTTGTATTGTTGATCCCAGAGTGTTTGAGTATATGCTTTCTGAGAACACTAAGGTCGTGGCCAAGTGTACCCCTTGCCAGTGCTGTGCATGCCGGTAAGTTGTGATGTTCAAAAGCTCATCACCTTTGAATGTACAGTTCGAGATTACCTATCAATGCAATAACCGATGCATCTTTTGCTACAATGGTTGTGATAGCCGGAGTATCTGCCCAGTAAGTACAGAAGGGGCAAAGCGAATCCTTCACAACCTTGTAGCAAATGGTGTTCTTGGGGTAAATTTTAACGGTGGCGAGCCACTGGCAAGAGATGATTTTTTTGAACTTGCCGCTTATGCTAAAGATTTGGGGCTGGATATTCATCTCAACACCAATGCTACATTGATATGTGACGAAATTGTGGCGAAGAAAATAGCTGCGCTGTTTCCTGCTGTCTGCACTAGCGTCCTATCGTTTACCCCATCGCTCCATGACCGCCTCTGTGGTCGAGAAGGTGCCTTTCTGGAAACAATCGAGGGGATTCAGCGGCTCCAAACCGAAGGCGTTTATGTGGCAGTTAATGTGATGCTTTGCAAAGAGAATGCTGCCGACTTGCTGGGTATATTGGAGTTGTTGCGGACACTGGATGTACAGACAGTTCTTGTCACTCGATTTGTATCCTGCGGTGGTAGTGACCGAACGCTTCACATAGAGGATGACCTGTTTTTCGAGAAGTTAAGGTTACTCTCTGACTTTCAAAGGACACATGACTGTTTTGCCAGGATATCTTTGCCCCAACCCATCCCTCTTTGCCAGGTACCAACTGATTTGGTAAGGGATGTACGCCACTGGAATATCCCATGCAATATTGGTCTGTGTACAGCTTCTGTCTCTTGTACAGGCGAGTTGACACCGTGTAATCTGGTCAAGGAACCTGTTTTGGGAAATCTTTTGACCGATGATTTCGCTATCCTTTGGGGTTCCTTCGATGGTAAAGCTTTCTGCGAAGAACAACATCTTCTTCCAACATGTCTTTCATGTGGGGATATCGCATGTTGTGGCGGTGGTTGCAAGGGTTATAACGATGGCATGAGGTTACGCAATAGAAAGGATAGGGAAAAATCTGAATGATGAATTACGAATACCTGTATGATATTGCACCGTTGCTCGTGCAGGTTGAATTGACGGAAGCATGTAATCTGCGTTGCAGGTTTTGCTATAATTCTCAAAAGCCCCGTTATAATGAACAGGTCTTTGAAATTCTGAACAAGCTAGCAGAGCAGGGTGTCATGCAGATCAATTTGACAGGCGGCGAACCCCTAGCGCATCCTCGGTTCTTTGATATTTTGAAATACGCCTGTGACCGGTTTCCGAATGTGGTCATTCTCTCTAATGGCTCTCTTATGGATCAAAAAGCATTGGAAAAAATCCACGAAACCAATGTGACCAGTGTGAATATTTCAATTCACGGAGACTCAGAGACACATGATTACTTAACACAGACGCCTGGCAGTTACAATGCATCCATCGATGCACTCAAGTATTTTATTAAAGAGAAAAAAATCCTCGTTGCCAGCAATTTTGTCCTTAATGCGGGGAACCTTCACATGTTGAAAGACACTATAGAGTATTTCCACAGTATTGGTTTGCAGTACATGACTATCACGCGATTTATCCCTGTAGGCATCGGAGATGGCGCACGTGATTTGGTGCTGACACCAGCGCAATTGGTTGAAGCGTTTCAAATTGCCTATGACTATAATAATTCCGGAAAGGGTCCTCACATTGAGTTTGCAGAGGCAACACCGTTCTGCTCTCTTCCAGAACACCTCAGAAGTATTGCCAACTGTTGCTCCTATGGATACGATCGTTTTTATGTAGATGTTACAGGGGAGGTGCTGGTCTGTGGCCTTTCTCGGATTAAGCTTGGTGGAAATATCCTAAACAACACGCTGTCAGAGATTAAACGTAGTTCGGATGTCTATCGTAAGTTTATAGAAAATCTGCATATTCCGGATACCTGCGCCGCTTGCGATACATTTTCGCTGTGTCATGGCGGATGTCGTGCGGCGGCGCTTTCGACCGGTAGCTGGGAAAAGGCTAAAGATCCCAATATGACCCGTTAAGGAGTAATTATGGACGTAAAACTAACAAGTATCCCTGTTTGTGCAGACGGCATCAAGACAAGGAATGAAACTTTTGGTATGCTTCTAGTCTCGAAGCGGACACCGATACTGACGCTGAATGGTGACTCCTCCTCAATCTGGCGAAAGATTGACGGAGTAAGGGATGTCTCGGCTATCGTCACCGAACTAAAAAATGAGTATGATTGTCCGGAAAATGAGTTGGAGGCCACTGTTATTTCTTTCATGGATAGTTGCTATAAGCTAGGGCTGATTGAGTTCCAGTAACGGAGATCGCGGTCAAGCGGCAGTTGCCTTCGCTTCTGCCGCTTTCATTTATCTCACGGAAAAAATTTTGAGGCAGGAACGGAGGAATGCCAGTGTATACAGAGGACATAGCACAGGGCAACACATTGCAATCGATAGCTGTGTCTTTTGATCGGACGATTCAGTCCGGGAGGGAGGGTATCAATCAGTATCGCACACTACCGAAAGCTATCACCAATCATCCTGCCTATCCACAGTATCTGAAAAATCAGAGCGCACGGGATCAAGACAGCGGGCGTAAAGAAATTGTTGAATTTCTTGCACCACAGCGAGAAATGAAATTTGTGGATTTGGGTTGCTGCTTGAACTTGATTGACAACGGATACTCGCTTTGGCCATCGGAATATTATGGTGTCGATATCAGTAGTGAGGTCATGCAGGAACTGGATAACTTTTTAAGGAAAAATGGGCTTGAGGTTGGCGGATTATACCACTGTGGTATTCATCAAGTGCCAGTACCTGAAAATTTCTTTGATATTGGTGCGTGTATAGGTTCCTTAGAATATTTTCGCAGTACATACATCGTTAGATCTTTAAATGAGTTTCATAGGATATTGAAGCCTGGTGCGAAATTTGTTCTGGACATTCCAAATCCATGTAGCAAGGAATACAGATTGTCCCAGAAAATCGAAAGTTACCTTGGTAGGGGTGATGAGTTTGATTTGACGGTAGCGGATTTTGAACGGTTGCTACAAGGCCGTTTTACCATCGTCAGAAGAGATGCGCTGGGAATGTTTCAATATTTTCTTATTTGTTGTAAGTAGAGGAGTACATATGGTAAGTATCATCATCCCACCAGTATCCGACTGCTTTATGCCAACTCTTGGAGCAGCGCAGCTTACGGCCTATTTGAAGCAGCAAGGAGTTGCCGCAAAGTTATACGATCTTAGTGCCGAACTACAAACGGTTCTCTTGCAACAGGGGGAAATGCTACCGAAAATCTGCGGAGAATTTGGAGCGGACGATGTCTCTGCTGTACACCGGTATGCTATAGTCACAAAAGCTCTTTTTGGCGATGACTCAATCCCGTTCCAGATTTCCTATGACAGCTTTACCAGTCGCTGGGATTGGAAAGTGCCAAATGATTTAGCGAATTTTCTCTCTACTCATGCAGCGCTTCTTCCATATATCGAGCAGCTCCCTTCCTTTCAGGAATTGGAAAACTCTACGTATGTGGCCTTTTCTATTTCCTTTGAATCCCAAATTATTCCTGCACTGCTTATCGCAACACGGATTCGGCAACAGAGAGAACTCCCAATAATCTTTGGGGGCAGCTTTTTTTATAACTATGCGGAAATATTTTTGAAGCTGATGTCTGCCCTTGACCTTGTGGACTGCCTAATCATAGGCCCTGGCGAAAGAATTCTGGAGGCAATCGGTAGAAATGGTATTCTGGAGACTGCCCGTTCTGGACAGTTTGCAGTTAGCACCGTTTTCGGAAAGACACTACTCCGGCAAAAGCCTGGGGAGCGCTGTCCAGAGGTATATTTGCCGGATTTTACTGACTTGGACTTCTCCCGATATTTTTCGTCTGTTAAAGCGTTTCCATATATGATACGAAATATCTGCTATTATGGCGGTTGCCGGTTTTGTAACGGCGACCGGGACTGTGGTACTGTGCAGAGCAAGGATATCCGGCAGGCATTTCTCAGTATGTCGAAAATTGCCAAGGCCGACAATATCTATAATGTCTATATTGTAGACGCAGGATTGTCTCCGCACGACCTCCGGATGATCTCTGGCATGGAGACATCGGTTCCCTTTTCCTGGATTGCTAATGCTCGATTTGAAAAGGAGTTGAATCAAGAGGAGCTAATCCAAGGGTTGCGCCATAAGGGTTGCCGTATGTTGCGCTTCGGTTTGGAATCCGGTTCCCAACGAGTTCTTGACCTGATGAACAAGGGGACAGAAGTGTCCGTTGCGGCATCAATCCTCCAAAAGCTCCATGATGTTGGTATCCTAACCCATGTCTATCTAATGTTCGGCTATCTAGGAGAAACAAATGCAGACCGCGCAGAGACATTGCAGTTCCTTGAACAAAACAGATGCTATATTTCTTCTTATTCCGTGTCTATCTTTCAACCCATTCCGGGGACTCCAGTGTATGATGAAGTTCTATCTAGGCTTCATTTGCCGATTTCCTGCGGTGCAGACGAGGAATATAAACGTATATTGGCAGAAATTTATCCATCGGAAAGTTCATATCAGGATATTCTGCAAACCGTGGAGAAGGTGAAGTTGGTTTTGGCAGGTTATGCGCGTACAAATGCGGAATTTTATTCGGCAAACATTTTCTCTGAAAAGCAGTACTCTTCAAAGACTGATGATGTCCTGAGTATTCAATTTGCGCCATTGTAAGCAATGCTATGAAAGGGGTGATTTCTGGTGGACTCTGTTGCTGGAATCAGAATGATTGGATGCAGAGAAAATAATCTTAAGAATGTGGATGTGTGTATTCCTTATTCAAAGATTGTTAGTTTTATCGGTGTTTCCGGGTCGGGAAAATCTACACTAGTTTTTGATACGCTATTTGCAGAGGGAAAACGCCGATACATTGAATCTCTAGGTGTAAACGAGAGCTTCTTCATGAGCAAACAAGCCCGCCCGGATGCCGATTATTTTCTGGGACTACCGCCGGCCATCGCTCTAGCGCAGCGACACAATGCAAATGCAGGTAGAAGTACGGCGGGTACAATTTCTCAGGCAGCTTATTATGTTCAGGTACTTTTTGCACGCTGTGGAAGAAATCCCAATAAAACCTGCCTATCTCCATCAATGTTTAATTTGAACTCACCCTCCGGTGTTTGTCCAGAATGCGGTGGGGAAGGCGTAATTTACAATTTTGATGAGACTTTAATCTGGCCAAATCAAGAACTGTCATTTTCTGAAAATGGAATTTTGCTTGGAGGTGCCACGCCTGGCACAACCAAGTATTCCTTTATGGTTTCATTTATCAAGCAGTATGGCTGCGATGATCAGACACCAATCCGCAGTTACCCCAATGAACTGAAGGTCGCTTTACTGTACGGTCAAAAGAAAAACAAAAAATTCCGGATCGAATATCCGGGAATTATTCCAACCTATGAGAAAAACTACCGCACGACAAAGAGCATGAAAACCCGGGAGGAAATTGAACGATACATGGCAAGAATTCCTTGCTCCTGTTGCGGTGGAGTGGGTTACAATCCTGAGAGTCTTCTTGTCACACTAGGCGGGCTGAACATTTCCGAAGTGATGTCTCTAAGCATCGACAAGCTTAAATCATTTTTAACAGAACTTCACTTCTCTGGTGAGGAGAAAAAGCTCTTTGATCAGATTACGCCGAATCTTTTTCGAATTATTACAGGCTGTCAGGACCTTGGCATCGGCTATCTTTCCTTGAACAGAAAAACCTCATCCCTGTCTGGCGGAGAATTTCAACGTCTACACCTAGTTTCACAAATCACCAGTCAGATATCCGGTGTCGTCTATGTGCTGGATGAGCCGTCTTCTGGAATGCACGCATCGGATATTGCGAAACTTCTAACAGCTATCAGGAATCTAAAAGAGACTGGAAACAGCAATACAATCGTAATGGTTGAACATACAAGATTGCTTATTAACTCATCGGATTATATATTTGAAATGGGACCCGGAGCTGGAACTCTAGGTGGACAGATTATTGCTCAGGGAACCCCTGATGATCTTTGGAACTCTAGCAGTTCCATCTCCGGAAAATATCTGTCGGGCCAATGTACACCTGGAGCGCCAAATCTGTCATCAATATGTACCTATGAAAAGTTGCTCCGCATCGTGGGTGCTTCAAGCCATAACCTCAAGCATATTACCGTAGACATTCCTCTGGAAAAGCTCGTCTGCATCACTGGCGTGTCTGGCTCAGGAAAAACGTCTTTGGTATTCCACTCCTTTCTGGAAAGTGTTCAAAACAAACGTAATATAAATCTTGACCATCTTGAAGGTATGGAGCAAATACGAAAAGTCGTGCTGTGCGATCAGACGCCCATTGGGGTTAGTTCACGTTCCTGCCCTGTGACATACTTGGATTTTTACCAAAATATCCGCGAAAAATTTTCTTCTCTTCCTGAGGCAAAAAAGAAAAGGCTGACGGAAAAGCACTTCAGTTTCAATGTGGATGTTGGTCGCTGCCCTAAGTGTAAAGGAACTGGGATGCTGGAGGTTGATATGGCATTTTTACCCAGCACCACGATTCTCTGCGATGAATGTCAAGGAGAACGCTTCCGTGATACTGTACTTTCTGTAAAATATCGTGGAAAAAGCATCAATGACATTCTTAATATGGATGTGGATGAAGCACTTTCCTTTTTTGCAGACGACAATATCATCCAACGAAAGCTGTTGGCGCTTCGTGGTGTAGGTTTGGAGTACATTACACTGGGGCAGTCCACCAGCACTCTTTCCGGAGGGGAAGCGCAACGTTTGAAGTTGGCCTACGAGTTGTCAAAGCCCAAATGTCAACATACACTGTTTGTGTTTGATGAGCCGTCCAAAGGGCTACACTTCGAGGATGTAAAAAAGCTTCTAGCGTTGTTCCGAAATATTGTAAGTGAACAAAATACAGTTCTTCTTATTGAGCATAATTTGGATATTATTTCTACATCGGATTATGTTATTGATATTGGACCCTTTGCTGGCGAATGCGGTGGAGAAGTTTGTGGAACCGGCACGCCGTTACAAATTGCAAAGCTTACCACACCTACAGGTAGAGCGTTGTCTGAGTATTACTCCCAATACACTTGATAGCAAAGAGTTTTGAATTCCCTTGCCATAGCATACGCATCCAAATTATTTAGAAAATTGCCCGTCTGAATCCCTGTTAGGAATCAGACGGGCTTTCATATGCACCCCGAAACCGTCAGCCAACAGTGGTAAGTGAATTTAGTTCCTTATCACTATCAAGCCAAGGTTTTCCGGGGTTTTCTTATACCCAAACAAGCTGATATAGTTTGACCTGATTTGACACAACGAGAGCCATTTTCACCCAATTTTTGATGTAAAATTATTGGTGAATTTAGATTATCTCTTTAGAAGTTCTTATATGTCGGTATAGCCCGTATTTTCGGGCTTTCCCGGCATTTTAGATATGGGGAGAAGTTCTCATATACTCTCAAAACCTTTTAGGTTTTCCCTCTCAATGGTAGTAAAAGAAGTAGTAAATCCGTCTGCGGCTATGCTGCAATCAGCCTTTCCATTTCAGCCCTTGCGGAAGCGAATGTTGCGTGTGCGTAGTAGTTCAGCGTCATAGTGATATTGGAGTGTCCCATGATGTACTGTAACGCTTTCGGGTTCATTCCGGCATTGGCTAAGTTGGTGCAGAACGTATGGCGTAGGGTGTGGGGTGTCATTACTTTCGGTAACGCTTCCTCATGGCACTTGTTATACTTCTTTGCAAGCCCCCGGAACATATTATCATAGCTGGTTGCCGTTTTCGGGCAACCGTCCCGGTTAAGGAAAAGGAAATTGCTGTACCCGTCAATGGTGGTCGCTTTCGCTCCCTTACGGTTCTCCAACACGCGCCCCAACGCTTCATACACTTTTTCACTCATTGGAATTTGTCTGATACCGCTCTGCGTTTTGGGCTTCTCTATGTAGTAGCCCGTTTCTGCGCTCCGTAAAAGCTGGTGGTCTACATTGATTACCCGGCTTTCAAAGTCAAGGTCGGTGTCAGTCAGCCCGCAGAGTTCGGAAATCCTAAGCCCCGTCCCTAACAGTATGATAACCTCGTCACGGTATTTCTGATAGACGCTATCACTTTCCATAAAGGATAAAAGGCTTTCTTCCTGTTCCGCTGTGAGAGGTACTTTCGGCTCTGTGTCGTCCTCGATCACGGTGTTTAGCTGGAAGTCAAAGGGGTTCTTCCTTATACAATCGTCCTGTATCGCTGTATAAAAAGCAGCTTTCAGAGAACGCTTGTCATTGCTTATGGTCTTATAGGATATTCCCTTTTCTTTCATGCGCAACGCCCATTCTTTCGCGTCGGACAGCTTCACACTATCAATAGGGCAGGAACCAAGTTTATCCGCTTCCAGCAGCTTCATCAGCCGCTCACGCCCTTTTGTGGTGTTGTGCCTTACATTTCCCCGGTGGCGGTTCTGCTTCGCGTAAAGCTCGCAGACCGTCATTTTCTTACCGATTGTGTCTATCCCGTCGTCAAGGTCTTTCTGTATCTCTTTTTCCTTTTCTCTAAGGGATATGTCGTCACGCTTCCCGGCAGGGGTCTTGTCCGTAGGCACTAACTTCCAAGCGTAGACAAATTGCACTTTGCCAAAAGTATCAGTATATTTATAAGCATATCTCCCGTCTTTTCTTTGGCTCTCTCCCGAACGCAAAATGCGGTTTCTGTTATCTCGTCTTTTCTCCGACATTGTTTTGCTCCTTTCCGTGTCGGAAAGAGCCTTGATATGCCTATATCTATTATAGCATATTCAAGGCTCTTTTTCACTATCTTTTTGCTAAATTGCGTCCAGTGTGTCAATGACTTTTTCAAACTGTTTCCTCTTGATCTGAATACGGTTCCCGTTCAAGATCACCCAGCCCGACGTGGGATTTTCTTCTGCAAGTTTCCGCAGCTTGTTTTCCCCAATGCGGAAATATTTTGACGCTTCTTCAATGGTAAGCGTGTATTTTTCCCAAATAGGCACATCAGCATTGTTCATTTCTATAAATCCCCCTTTCAAAATGGGTAAAAGGTTAATAGTTAAAAAGGGGCTGTGATCGGGCGGTTATCAGCATAACCTCACGGGAGTTTCACCCCTGCATGGTTCTCATGCAGCCCTACCCATTGCCTGCGACGCTTTGAACGCTCGGACTGTGGCGGTAAGGGAGTATCATTGTATATTCTGCGCGGTCGTCGCCCGCAAGCTGCTAAACTTGTTCCCCGGCGCGGTGTTGGTCGCTCGGCTGTCCCGGCAGGAGAAATCCTACCGGGATAGCGTCATGGCGCACCCGCCGTATGGCTCGGCGCAAAAGGGACGTACCCGATCTGCCCTATACTGCGCCGCCGTTATCTTGCGCCGCTTTCTTTGTCAAGGTTCAAAACAGGTCAAACATACCGTGTTTGCGGAAAGGGGATCGTAAACACGGGGATATATCAGACCTTGAAATCCAATACCGCCCGGATAAGCCGGGAACGCAGACGGTCGTATATGTCCTGATCTGTCCCGTAATATGTATTACCGCGCTCGTCGCGCATTTTGCGGACAGACAGGGTAAGCATATCGCCCTCGTAATGGCTCAACACAATTTTCATTGCGTCCGGGTCGCCTTTGGTTGCGGCTATGATTACCGGGAACGGCAACAAACCGCGTTCGTCGTGGTCGCTGTTACTGTTCTTCGTCATAGGCTCGTTCCTCCAAATAGCGTTTCAGCAGCTCAAAAGAGCTTGTCCGTCGGTACTGTACCGTACTCCTTGAAATATTAAGGAGCTTCGCTATTTCCGGGTCGCTCATTTCAAAGAAATAATACAGTAATACCGTGTCGCGTTTTTCTTCCGGCAGCGCGTGTATAGCGTCAGCCAAAAGTTTCGGCGTAATTTCCATTCCAGCCACATAAAAAGACTTATCATCAGCTTCTTCATTCGCAAAATGACGGTCAGTTGTGTAAAGCTGTTCTTCTTCCTGCGGCAACAGGCTTGAAAAAGCAACTTCACGCAGTTGGTGGTGTCTTACGTCACGGTGGGCGTTGCTTGCTTCATACTTCAACGCCCGTTTGCAGAAACCGTTAAAAGCGCAACGTATTTCCCATTCGGTACGATTAGGTTCGTTCATGTTCTCACCTCCTTTCGCGTCCGCGAAAGCGGGTGATTGTTTGATTTCCCCTTTCATACCCCACACCACAAAAATTTCAAAAACTGCCAAACGAAAGCAGGTCTTTTTGAAAAATTTTTTGAGGATAAAGCAAAATACGCCCGTCTGCAAAATGCAAACGGACGCAAGGGAATTGTAAGCAGTATTCAGTTGATTACACAGTTCATATTCATGGGTAAAGTATGCCCCGGTGGTGGACGGGCTTTTTTTGATAAATCAAGAATTGGCGAATTTTGTCGATACGGTTTGTGCTTCACGGCGGCTACCTCCTTTCGCCGCCGCTTTAACAAAAACCGCGTATTACTTTAGAGGATAAAAGAAACGGCGGCTTTGATCTCTCAAAAGCCGCCGTGTAAAATAGGCGCATGAAAATACCTCTGCTGTACGACGGCTTTTTTTCTTTTGCCGTCGTGCGGCAGTTTAATGTTGATTTATATATCTTAATTAGTCTATTTATGAAACTTGATGTTTTGCAAAAATCCTACGGGAAATAAAAACACCAATCCCCATAAGTATCAATGCAACTGGTACAGCCATTAGTGCATAAAGTACATTACCACTTATTTGTTCTACCGACATGAGGGAAACAAACTGTGCGTGATACAGTGGCAAAAGTGTAATGATTTTGAATAATGGGCTTGTTTCAGTAACAGGCAGCATGATAGGGAAAAGATAAATTGCAGCAGAAGCGACTAATGCTACCATTTGATTTTTACATACAGCAGACAAAACCAATGTAATACCTGTAATACTAATAGTGTTGGTAAAAGCCAAAAGTATTTGATATTTTAACAATGTACCGCAGGTAATATTAAATGGAATATATCCCTCAACGAAGTCCGCAGGCGCAAAGAGAATACTGCAATCCAGCCCCCCGTTTCCGTACAGTATAAAAGCATATATAAGGTTAATTGCCGATACAACGATAGTTACAATCAATGCGGCTAAAATACTTCCAATGATTTTTGCTGTTGCACATTTTGTTTTTCCGTACTTGCTTGTTAAAATGATATTGTCAACGCCCCCATATTCTCCCGAAAAAACAGGTGCAGTCATAATAGCGACAACTAATGATAAAACTATAAATATTCTTACCATATTTTCACTTGTTTTGAGCCAACCATGTGTATATCCAATCTTGATTTCTTCATTTCCGAATACATCAGAAACACTAAGACCATTCCAGTTGCCATTCATATCAGAAAATTTACGAAACAAAGCCGATTGCAAGGAGTTTTGATAAAGATACACTGCATTCATACCATGCAAATCCTGTGTAGGCTTGAACTCTGCAATCATTTGTTGTACCTTTTCATCAGTTAATATTCCCTCATATTTTTCTGCGACAGACTTATCAATTTCAACGGCTGTCCGCCCTGTACCCTCGCGGTTTTTTCCGTCAAAGGCATACATATTTTGATAAGCCGAAAAACCCAAAAGGAACGACAAAAGCAACAATGCTATTAAAGTAACTTGTGTAAGACGTTTTGAGAATATTTTCCTCAATTCAAATTGAATTAGTTTTTTCATTCTTCTGTATCTCCTTTGAAGTAAAATAAATATAAATCTTCCAAATTCGGTTGCACTTTTACTGCATTTTCCATAGGCGGACGATCAGAAATTATCCTTAATATCGTTTCGCCCCGGTCTGTGTTACGGAGATTGCTTGTATTAAATGAAGCTGCATATCTTTCAGCATGAGCAGCCGGGACAATACATTCCCATACTTGCCCGTTAATCTCCGAAGTAATTTCCTGCGGTTCCCCAAAGTGGATAATCTGCCCCGATTTCATCATAATGATTTCTTCTGCGATAAATTCTACATCTGAAACAATATGTGTTGACAAAATCACAATGCGGTTTTTAGCAAAGGCACTTATCAAATTACGGAAGCGTACACGCTCTTTTGGGTCAAGCCCCGCCGTTGGTTCATCTAAGATTAAAATGTGGGGATCGTTGAGCATTGCCTGTGCAATCCCCAAACGCTGCTTCATACCGCCGGAAAAGGTTTTAATCTTATGTCTGCTTTCAGCAGATAAGCCAACAGCTTCAAGCAGTTCCTTTGATTTTTTCTTTGCTCTTTTTTCACTTAATCCTTTTAGGGCAGATACATACAGCAAAAAATCAAGTGCTGAAAAATCGGGATAATAGCCAAAGTGTTGTGGGAGATAACCTAAAAGATCACGGTACTTTTCATTAAGTCCCACAATGTTTTTACCATTCAAAACAATTTTCCCGGACGTGGGAGTTTGAATATTGCATAACAGTCGCATAAATGTAGTCTTTCCAGCCCCATTTGCGCCTAACAAGCCATAAACGCCATTTGTCAGAGTTATATTCAAATGGTTTACAGCAGTTTTTGAGCCAAATTTTTTGGTCAGCTCGATTGTCTTTAATTCCATATAAAACTCCTTTCTTCACTGAAAGCAAAAATACTCTCCATGTGTTTTCATGGAGAGTATAAAGGGGAATTATCTACTTTTTATCTACAAGGCATTGATTCAAAAAATGCAGAAACTTTTGAACCATTTGGAATATTGTCAATTTTCAAATAGCCGCCGTGATGTTCGCAGAGTAATTTACATATATATAGCCCAAGTCCAAAGTGGTCGGAATGGTCTGTTTCCTCTGTAAAATATGGAGCTGTTACCTTATGCAGACTATTTTTATCAAAGCCTTTTCCGTCGTCTGATACCGAAAGCAAAAAAATGTTATCCTTTAAAGCGAAAGATAATGTTACCGTAGTTTGGGCATACCGTACAGCATTTGAAATCAGATTATTACATACTTGTGAAATAAACGAACTATCAAGAGAGAGCCGTGAAACAGACACTTCATTTTGCAAACGCAGCTCTTTTTCATTTTGTGCGCATACAATTTTTGCACTTTCATACAGAGAAGATAGAAATGGCTGCAAAAGAATAGGTTTGCACTCCGGCTGTGTATCTTCTATGCGGTGGAGTTTGCTCATGCTGCTTACATAGGTTTCCATACGTGATATATGCTTTCCCATAGTAACGGCAATTTCTTTAGTTTGAGAATGCTCGCTTGTTTGCAGCATTTCATCATACCCTTTCAATACTGTAAGCGGAGTACGCAGATCATGCGCAAAGGCAGCATTAAGTTGTTTGCGTTCCTCGACTTGCCTCCACATTTCAGAAAAGTTACCCACAAGAGTAGTCCGCATAATTTCAAAGGAAGTACATAGCTGCCCTAATTCGTCTTTACTGTCATATTCGATTGAAAAATTCAAATCGTTGTTTGATATTTTTTCAGACGCTGCCCGCAGTTCTGCAAGCGGGATTTTCAATTTATTTCTATAAAACAGTAAAGACGCCGCCATGATACATAAAGCAGAATAAACAGGTGTAACAATTATAGGTATCAGCTCCAACAAGGCTATTGCGCGTTCGTCTTGTTTAGACATTGGGATAGTTGTATCACCGATAAAAGCACCATTACCCAACTGTTCACCCTGTTCATTCGTCAAGTAATACTTTTCACCAGTTAAAGGATAAGATGATTTGATTTTATTGGCAATGCTACCACATATCGAAAATGTCACTACTGAAAGAATTATGGCAATAACAGCAAAAACAACAATATAAAATATAAGGCTTTTTCGGAGAGATAAATTTCGTCCGGGACGTTCTATTTTATCCATTTGTAACCACACCCCCAAACCGTTTCAATATACACCCGGTCAGTATGCGCCGTAATTTTTGTTCGTATCCTGCGGATATGTTCTGTTACAACGCTACTGTCCCCCTCACTGTCGTAACCCCAAATACGCTCATAAATCCGTTCTTTATCAAAGACCTGTCCCGGATTTTGGGATAGCAATTCTACAATATCAAATTCCTTTTTCGCAAGCCCAACACGTTTATCGGAAAAAAACAGACAACGCTCTAAATAGTCAATCGTCAAATCGCCGGAAAATCTTACCTGTGCTTCAAAGCTGTGCCGCTTTTCCCGCCGCAAGTGGGCGATTACCCTTGCTTCAAGCTCCATAAGCGAAAAAGGCTTGACTATATAATCATCACCACCGGCGGCAAACCCCCTTACCTTATCAGTATCTTCAATTCGGGCAGTTAAAAAAAGGATAGGGCAGGATATATAATTGCGAATGCGTTCACAAACTTCTAAGCCGTCCAATCCGGGCATATTTATATCAAGTAAAATAATGTTTGGTTGCCGCTCTATTTGTTTTAATGCTTCTTCGCCATTTGTGGCAAATAAAACAAGATAGCCTTTGCTTTCAAAAAAGCTACGGAGCATTAACACAATGTCTATTTCATCATCAACTATCAATATTTTTGTATTCATTTTTTTGCACCTCCGTATCAAATTGAAGATAGCAGACAATTCTCAATTATTTATCTACTTTTTGAACTACCTTTTTACGTGCGTCAACAGGCTTCTCTGCGTCTTTTGGTATCAACCACATACGGCTGAATTTTGCCACACCGGGTATGCGGTTTTCCTCACATAGCTTTTGTACCCGTCTTTCTGAAATACCCCATTTTTTAGCTGCTTCCGGGGCAGAAATAAACTCTAACATTTTCATTCTCCTTTTCTCCAAACTCTATCAGTATAATTATATACGGTTAGCCGAATAAATTCAAGGCGTTTGTTATAGCGTTTAGGAATTATTTAAGCTAATAAGCAGAATTGTGTAAGCATATCCAAGAGGAAAGGTGAACAGTAAAATGTAATAGGGTGAATAACTATGGCAAAAAGACCAGTACCACAATATGACTTTAGAGCTTTTGGGGCGGCAATCAAGGCGGCGCGGACAGGACGCAAGGAGAGCCGGAAAAAGGTATGCGACGAAATGTATATATCCCCACGCTACCTTGCGAATATTGAGAACAAGGGGCAGCACCCCAGCTTGCAGATATTTTTTGAGCTTATGCTACGTTACAATATCTCGGTAGATCAATTCCTTTTGGAGCAGCCCACCGGGAAAAATACCCAGCGGCGGCAGCTTGATGCATTGCTGGACGATATGAGCGATACGGGAATACGAATAGTCACCGCCACGGCGCGGGAGATTGCAGAGGTTGAGGGTGAGGAAAAATAACACTGTCCGTCTAAAATTGAATAGTGGCTATGAAGCGTTGCAAATCTTTTGAGGTTGCAGCGTTTTTCTTTTATGGAGTTTGGCATAATCGCTTTTTTCTGTGTTGTAGGGAGTAGAGAAAAACTTTCATAGCAAGCATAGGAAAGGAGTACCCTTTCCGTATTTCTTCCCGCCCGCGCCCTGCGGCTTGTCGGTCAGAAATTGCTTGTTGGGAAGTGTCCCAAACCCTCTATGAAAACGGAAAGGAGCGAAAACGCATGAGCGGACGGAAAAGGACGGTACAGGTCAAATTCTATGTGACAGAGGACGAACGGAAACTGATTGAGGAAAAAATGAAGCTCGTCCCCACAAACAACATGGCGGCATATCTGCGCAAGATTGCCATTGACGGGTACATTATCCAAGTAGACCATACAGACATAAAAGCAATGACAGCGGAGATACAGAAGATCGGGGTGAATGTCAATCAGATTGCACACCGCGTAAACGCGACGGGGAACGCCTACAAAGAGGATATAGAGGAAATCAAGGGGGTGCTTGCGGAAATATGGCGGTTACAAAGATTAAGCCTATTAAAAGCACTCTAAGCCAAGCCCTTGACTATATCGAAAACCCGGACAAGACAGACGGGAAAATGCTTGTGTCCTCTTTCGGCTGCTCCTATGAAACGGCAGACATTGAGTTTGGCTATACCCTCTCGCAAGCGCGGGATAAGGGAAATAATTTAGCCTTTCACATGATACAGTCCTTTGCGCCGGGGGAAGTGGACTATCAGACAGCCCATGAGATCGGGCGGCAGCTTGCCGACGCGGTAACAAAGGGACAGCATGAGTATGTATTGACGACGCACATTGACAAGGGGCATATCCATAACCACATTATTTTCTGTGCGGTCAACTTCGTAGATCATCACAAGTATGTTTCCAACAAGCGGACGTATTACGGTATACGGAACATGAGCGACAAGCTGTGCCGGGATAATGGATTGTCTGTCGTCGTCCCCGGCAAAGGCAGCAAGGGAAAGAGCTATGCGGAGTACCAAGCGGAGAAAACGGGAACAAGCTGGAAAGGCAAGCTAAAGACCGCCGTTGACGCGCTCATTCCCCAAGTGTCCGACTTTGAAGAATTGTTGCAGCGGTTACAGGCGGCGGGCTATGAGATCAAGCCGGGAAAATATATCTCATGCCGCGCACCGGGACAGGAACGCTTTACCCGCCTAAAAACCCTCGGCGCAGATTATACAGAGGAAGCCATAAGGGAACGGATAGCGGGCAAGCGTACCCGTGCCGCCAAAGCTCCAAAGGCAGAGCGCAAGGGCGTTAATCTTCTCATTGACATTGAGAACAGTATCAAGGCGCAGCAGAGCCGGGGCTATGAACAGTGGGCGAAAATCCACAATCTCAAACAGGCGGCAAAGACTATGAATTTCCTTACCGAAAACAGGATTGAACAGTACGCCGATCTGCTCACCCGGATAGAGGAAATCACGGCGGCAAGCGGACAGGCAGGGGACAGCCTAAAGGACGTGGAAAAGCGGCTTGCGGATATGGCGGTCTTGATTAAGAATGTCACTACCTACCAAAAGACAAAGCCCCTCTATGAAGCCTACAAGAAAGCCCGGAACAAAGAGAAGTACCGGGCAGAGCATGAACGGGGCATTATCCTACATGAAGCCGCTGCAAAGGCACTGAAAGCGGCGCAGATCGGCGGGAAGCTCCCCAGCGTCCCCGCGCTGCAAGCAGAGTATGAAAAGCTCCAAGAACAGAAAGAAGCCCTTTATGCCGACTATGGCAAGCTGAAAAAACAGGTTGCGGAATATGATGTTATCAAGCGGAACATTGACAGTATTTTACAGGCAGAGAAGCAGCCGGAAAGGGAAAGGGGAACAGAGCGCGGATAATATTGAAATATGGTTGAATTTTGAAGTGCAATATCATATAATTTGAACTGGCAATGCAGATATAAACAAATCGGGATTGATGGAGCATCATATGGGAACAGGTATTATTGTTTGTGGTCTTAATGGTTCTGGTAAGAGTACATTGGGGAAAGCTCTTGCAGAGAAATTAGATTTTCATTTTATAGACAACGAAAATTTATATTTTCCCAAGACAAACCCTAACTATGTTTATTCTTCCCCACGCACTCGTGAAGAAGTTGAAAAGCTCCTTTTTAGTGAGATTAAAGCACATGAGAATTTTGTTTTTGCTTCTGTAAAGGGGGATTACGGAGAACATATCTATCCTTTCTTTCGGTATGCCGTATTGATTGACGTTTCAAAGGATATTCGGATACAACGAGTTAGAAATCGTTCTTTTCAAAAATTCGGTAATAGAATGTCAATGGGCGGCGATTTATATGAGCAGGAAGAAAAGTTCTTTGAATTTGTTAAATCTCGTCCAGAAAACACTGTTGAAGAATGGATACAATCTTTGAAATGTCCTATCATACGCATTGATGGAACGAAGTCTATTGAGGAAAATGTAGATTTTATCATTGAGCAGTTACAAAATTAAATTCAAGTTTGTAGAACGAAAAAGAGCCGGGACGCGGCAGCTATCAACATAGCCACCGCGCCCCGGTTTCCTTATAGGTGCAGATACCAAAATGTTACGCAATAGAACGGCATTTTCGGGGGTAAAGGTATAAATCCCTTGCCGCTTCATTTTCCCGCCCGGAAAGCCGCATAAATCAAGGCTTATTTTGCCCCTACCGCGTCACATTCCCCCGCATTTTCCTCATGCGCTCGGCGGTCTGTCTGCGGGTGATACGTTTCCGGCAGTCCGGGCAGTAAATAGCCCGGTTGGAGCTGGACGCAAAGGGCGCACCGCATACGCTACAACGGCGCATATCCTCCGTGTGGTAAAGCT
>Ga0224747_10039_pt1 | contig 20443 bp, 14 predicted proteins | sample LIM_F_Water_Pos_FD_182999 | JGI IMG/M metagenome (GOLD analysis project Ga0224747, IMG submission 182999) | Enriched cells from gastrointestinal tract of the lab mouse from Pacific Northwest National Laboratory (PNNL), Richland, Washington... | ecosystem: Host-associated > Mammals > Digestive... | reverse complement strand
AGCAAGAAGCAGATTTTTCCGACCTGCACCACATTGACCTTGCCTTTGGCAGTACCAGCGACAGCAAGTATGTCATTGAAGCCAGCGCCGACTTGATCGACTTCCGCCTGGTTTATCAGGTAGACGGCGAGGTGGTGATGTCGCTCCAATGCCGCGACCAGGACGATCTGAACGTACACCTCGCAAATTTGAGCTTTGACAACATGATCGCCTATGCGGAGGAACAGTACGAGAAGCGGCAGGAACAGAACCTCCAAGCCAGTCAGGAGCAGGCCGCGCCCAACGATGAGGTGCTTACGGAGCTACAAAAAAAGGCCGCAGAAATTGCCGGGAAATATGAAAGCCTGCCTATTCAGGAGAAAATAGGGATCATCGCACAGGTTTTCGGCTGTACGTCGGGAAAAATTGAAACGTCACCCTGTTCTGGTAAATGGCGTGGGACGAGTGATGTATCTATCCGCTTTGACAATGGTACATCCCTGTGCATTGGAAACGAGAGGACGCCGCAGGCCAGAACCGCAAAGGTGTGGAATGAATTTATTAACGCCACCCTGACGCGGTATAACCCGGAGATCGTAGCGGCGGCAAAAGAAGCCGCGCTCCATGCTCTCAGGAAACAGGAAACCACGGATAACGAAATTGCCGTCCAAAAGGGTTTGAAGCCATATACGCTGCTTACCGTGGAGATTACCGATGGTACAGGCGATAAGAGCGGCTTTATTGGCTGGTATTATGTGACGCTGGCGGTTGACGGCAAAATCTTTGCTTTGCTGGAATCAGGCTTAAGCTATGAAATAGCAAACGGCAAAGCAGGTGAAGTCCCCAAAAGAAATAACTATTTTGTTGCGGGGGGACTGAAAGAAGCAGATGTTGACTTTGTTTTTCATAACGTAGGTCATTCCTCAACTGATACCATTTATTCTCTGCGTATCAACGATGATGTCCGGGAACGTGCGGAAAAGGCCCTTTCGGAGCGGATTGCCGCCGTCGAACCCGTAAAGCCTGACACCCCCGGTTATGACCTGGGGTTTGGGCACCTGGGCAACGGCGTGACGGTGTGGAACCGGCTGGAACTGCGATACGGCGATTACAAGACTATCGCCCATATCGCTCCCGACCGAACTGTTAAATTCTATGAGGACGGTCTGCCGGAGGATGTGCGGGCGCAGATCGAAGAATTTGCCGCCACCTCCACCATGACCATTTCCGCCACCCAGGACGCCCCCGTGTTCTCCACCCCGCCGCTGGTGCGGGAGCCTGCCGTGGCTCCTGCTGAGGCCAGTGAGCCGACCTATCCGCCCCGTGAGCTTCCCTATATTTTCTGCGAATGGAGCGAAAGCATTGTCTTTCAGGACAAGACAGCCTACTCCCTCTCCGAATTTGACCGGCTGATGAAGCAGGCAGATGATGAATATGTTACCCAAAAAGCGGCTGCTATGGCGAAATACGGGACGTGGCAGAAATGGTATGACGCCAACGATCCGGAATATAACGCATTTTTGAGCTATGATAAGGTGAAGTTTACCCTTGTCATGCCTGATGGACGGACATTCACCGAACGTCAGGACATTGGGGACGGTGACGGCGGTGTGCTGGATTTTCTCAGCCAATACGACGCATACCGTGAGATCGTTCCCACTCTGCAAGAGGCCGTCCGCAAGGAGGCGGAAGCGGCGCAAAGTGCCCCCGCCCCGCAGCCGGGGCCTGACAGTGGCAGGTTTTGGGACGCCTACAACTCCATCAAGGAGCGTAACCCCGACAGTCTGCTGCTGTATCAGGTGGGCGACTTTTTTGAGTTGTACGGAGGGGCTGAGGGTGACGACGCATGGAATGCGGCGACGGCCCTCAATCTGACCCTGACCAAGCGCAATATCCCCGAATATGGCCGTGTGTCTATGTGTGGTTTGCCCGCCCACAAGTTGAAGGACTTTGTAAAGAAGCTGAACAGCAAGGGCTTTGATGTGATTGTGGCGGCGCTGAAAAATAAGCAACGTGTTATTTCTGCGTTCCCCGCACAGCCCAGCGAAAAGGCCAAGCAGGAAACGGATGATTTTTCCGACATTGACCCTTCCGCCATCCGTGCCGCCCTTGCGGAGAACGGTATCGTGGACGGCCATGTGGTAGACCCGGAGAAGCTGGACGCAACCCCCTTTATTCAGCAGATCAAGGCCGATGTGGAGCAGATTGCCGCCAATACCCCACCGGCCTCTGAACGCTTTTCCGTCATTGAAACGGACAGCGGCTACGCCATATGGGATGACATTCAGGGCGGGATATATGTGGACGGAGAGGGCGTCCAAGAAGAATTTACAAGCGAGTGGCAGGCCGAGGACTATCTGAAGCAGGTCAGGCAGGCCGTGGCGGGCAAGGAGGCCGCTGAATGGCTGGCGGTGGAGCGGGCCAAGCAGGAACCCCCACCCCAGGGACAGACTGAAAAGAGAAGGAAATCAGGCGTTGAGATTATCGCCAGCTATCATTTCGACAATGAGCGCATCATCATTTCACGCTCCCCCAATGGCAAGTATTATAACCACTATGGGTATGATGAGCAGCGTGATTTTGCCATGACAACGGCGGGTGGTTTTGATACCTTTGAAGAAGCTGAAAAAGCATTGTACTCCCACCGGCCCAAGGCAGAAAAGGTTTTGGAACCGGCTGAAAAAGCAGCAGATACGGAAAAGGGCGCGGAAAGTTTAGCGGACGGGCACGGCCCGGACAGAGAGGAACCACCCCTGGCCCCGCCCGCGCCCCGGCGCAGGGCCAAAGTGTCCCCCTTTGTCCTTCATCCCGAAGTCCCCAACGCAGACCGGCATGAATACCGCATCACCGATGACGCCATCGGCGTGGGGACGCCTGGAACACGCTTCAACAACAATGTCCGAGCCATCCGTCTGCTGAAAAAGCTGGAACGGGAGGAACGGTTTGCTACCCCGGAGGAACAGGCGGTATTGGCACAGTATGTGGGCTGGGGCGGGCTGGCCGATTGCTTTGACGAGCGGCACAGCAAATACACCGAGTTGAAAGCCCTGCTCACCGAGGACGAATATGAAGCCGCCGCAGAATCCACCCTCACCGCCTTTTACACCCCGCCCGTGGTCATCCGCTCTATCTATCAGGCGTTGGAGAACATGGGCTTCAAAACCGGCAACCTGCTGGAGCCATCCTGCGGCATTGGAAATTTCATTGGTATGCGCCCGGATGATCTGGCCGACTCCAAAATCTATGGCATTGAGTTAGACAGTATCAGCGGGCGAATTGCCCAGCAGCTCTATCAAAAATCGTCCATTGCTGTCCAGGGGTTTGAGAAAACAGACCTCCCGGACAGCTTTTTTGACACCGCCATCGGCAACGTGCCCTTTGGTGCGTTTAAGGTGCCGGACAAGCGGTACGACAAGCACAATTTCCTCATTCACGACTATTTCTTTGCCCGGACGCTGGATAAGATCAGACCGGGCGGCATTATTGCCTTTGTCACCAGCAAGGGCACGATGGACAAGGAAAATCCCAACGTCCGAAAGTATATCGCACAGCGGGCCGATCTGCTGGGGGCCATCCGTCTGCCCAATAATACGTTCAAGGACGCCGCTGGCACGGAAGTGACCAGCGACATTCTGTTTTTACAGAAGCGGGACGCCCTCTCCTGCGAAGAACCAGCCTGGGTACACCTGAACACCGACGCAAACGGGCTGAAAATGAATCAGTATTTCATCGACCACCCGGAAATGGTGATGGGTGAAATGCGGGAGGTCAGCGGCCCTTACGGGCCGGAAACCGCCTGCCTGCCCCGTGAGGGGCAAGACCTGGGGGAACAGCTTGCCGCCGCCATCCAGAATATCCAAGGCTCTATCACCGAATATGTGCTGGACGACCCGGAGACGGAGGGTGAGGACAAGTCTATCCCCGCCGACCCGGAGGTGCGGAATTTTAGCTACACCGTGGTGAACGGACAGGTGTACTACCGGGAAAACAGCCGCATGAACCCGGTGGAGGTATCGGTCACAGCGGCGAACCGCATCAAAGGGCTGATCGGCATACGGGACTGTGTGCGGACGCTCATTGAGTACCAGACCGAGGACTGGCCCGCCGAGGACATCAAAGCGCAGCAAGAAAAACTAAACGCCTTTTATGATGTTTTTGTCACGAAATATGGGCGTATCAACTCCCGTGCCAACAGCACCGCCTTCAGCATGGACAGCGCCTACTTCCTGCTGTCCTCCCTGGAGGTACTGGATGATGAGCGCAACTTTGTACGCAAGGCGGATATGTTCACCAAGCGTACCATCAAGCAGAAAGTGGTCATTACCAGCGTGGACACCGCATCCGAGGCCCTGGCTGTTTCACTGGCTGAAAAGGCGTGTGTGGATTTAGGCTATATGGCGTCCCTCATGGGCGGCGGTGATAAGATACCGCAGATCGTGGAGGATTTGCGGGGCGTTATTTTCAAAGACCCGCTGACCGGCCCCTTTGACATTGACGGCGATGCCATATCCTGGCATCAGGGCTGGCAGACCGCCGATGAATACCTCTCCGGTAACGTGCGGGAGAAGCTGGCTACCGCAAAGCTGGCCGCAGAGAATGCCCCTGCGTTTCAAGCCAACGTGGAAGCATTGGAAAAAGTGCAGCCGGTAGACCTGACCGCCAGTGAAATTTCCGTGCGCCTGGGAGCAGACTGGCTCCCCGCCGATGTGATACGGCAGTTCATGTTTGAGCTGCTGGACACCCCCAATTACGCACAGTGGAATATCAAGGTACACCACTCCAAAATCACCAGGGCGTGGAATATCGAGGGGAAATCCCAGGATAAAAACAGTATCAAGGCGTCCAACACCTACGGAACCGGGCGCATCAACGCCTATAAGATCATTGAGGAAACCCTGAACCAGCGGGACGTTCGGATTTTTGACTATATTCAGGACGAGAACGGGAAGAAAAAGCCCGTTCTGAACAAGAAGGAAACCGCCATCGCCCAGGGCAAGCAGGAGCTTATCAAGCAGGCGTTCCAGGACTGGATATGGAAAGACCCCCAGCGCCGGGAGCAGTTGACACAGCTCTATAATGTAAAGTTCAACAGCACCCGGCCCCGCGAGTATGACGGGAGCCACTTGAATTTTGTGGGCATGAACCCGGAGATCACCCTGAAACCCCATCAGGTGAACGCAGTTGCACACATCCTCTACGGCGGGAATACCCTGCTGGCCCATGTGGTAGGGGCAGGAAAGACGTGGGAAATGGTGGCGGCGGCGCAGGAGAGCAAGCGGCTGGGCCTGTGCCAAAAGAGCCTGTTTGTCGTGCCCAACCACCTGACGGAACAGTGGGCGTCGGAGTATTTGCAGCTCTATCCCTCCGCAAACATCCTTGTGGCGACAAAGAAGGACTTTGAAACAAAAAATCGCAAGCGGTTTTGTGGACGCATCGCCACCGGCGACTATGACGCCATCATCATCGGCCATTCGCAGTTTGAGAAAATCCCCATGAGTGTAGAGCGTCAGATCGCCACACTGCGCCAACAGAAGCGGGAAATCCTCGAAGGTATCCGTGAATTGAAAGAGAGCCACGGGGACAATTTTTCCCGCAAACAGATGGAACGCACCAAGAAATCCATTGACGCCAAACTGGAAAAGCTGAACGACCAAAGCCGGAAGGATGATGTGGTTACATTTGAAGAACTCGGCATTGACCGGCTGTTTGTAGACGAGGCCCATTATTACAAAAACCTCGCCGCATTTTCTAAAATGCGGAATGTGGGCGGTATCAGCCAGACCGAAGCGCAGAAGTCCAGCGACCTCTATATGAAGTGCCGCTATCTGGACGATCTGACCGGGGGCCGGGGCGTTATTTTCGCCACAGGCACACCTATCTCCAACACAATGGTTGAGATGTATACCATGCAGAAGTATTTGCAATATGCGCTGTTGCAGGAGAAAGAGCTGCTTCACTTTGACGCCTGGGCATCCACCTTTGGGGAAACCGTCACCGCCATAGAGCTGGCCCCGGAGGGCACCGGCTACCGGGCCAAGACCCGGTTTGCCAAGTTCTACAACCTTCCAGAGCTGATGGCGATGTTCAAGGAAGTGGCGGACATCCAGACGGCGGATATGCTCAATCTCCCCGTCCCCAAGGCCAACTACCACAACATCGTGCTGAAACCATCGGAACAGCAGAAGGAAATGGTGGAGGCGCTGGGAAAACGGGCCGAACGTGTCCGAAACGGGATGGTGGACAGCAGCGTGGACAATATGCTGCTCATCACCAACGACGGGCGCAAGCTGGCCCTTGACCAGCGGCTTCTCAACCCCATGCTCCCCGACAGCGACACCAGCAAGATCAACGCCTGCGCCGAAAATGTCTTTGAGATATGGCAGAACACGGCGGATCAGCGTTCCGCACAAATGGTGTTTTGCGACCTGTCTACCCCCGGTAAGGAGCAGCCCATCGAAATGACAGAGAATGAACAGGGCACGTTTGAAATGGCCTCATTCCAAAATGTGTATGACAACCTGCGGGAGAAGCTGATCGCCAGGGGCATACCAGCCGAAGAAATAGCCTATATCCACACCGCCAACACGGAGGTACAGAAGAAAGAACTGTTCGGCAAAGTGCGCTCCGGGCAGGTGCGGGTGTTGATCGGCTCCACGCAGAAAATGGGGGCAGGCACCAACGTACAGCACAAATTGATCGCGCTTCACCATTTGGATTGTCCGTGGCGACCCTCTGATGATGGACGGACTTTGCGGACACATACCAAAGCGGAGGCATCTGCCTGGGTGTCTCCGCTTTTTCAAGGAAGGATGTAAGAAGTTACTTTGTGTTGTTGGGGTATCTTGATTTAATGCCCGTTGAGAGGTGCAACCGTTTTATATAAATGCCATCTAAAACTTTGTGCAATTTCTCAAAAAATAAAAGTTCCGTTTCGGGCTTCAAAAGTTGTGGTAGGGGGTTGAGAGGACTGATTACCGTCTACAAAAACTCCCGCCAAAACTTTATGCAATTTTCAAAAATTCAAGGGTCTGTTTTGGGCTTTGAAAGTTGTAGTAGGGGGTTGAGGGATATGTCCTCAACGCTCCTTGACAACTGGACACGCATTCGTCAAGTACATCAGTTCCGATGTGCGAAAGCATGAGCCACAGCAGCGGGATGCGCCATGACCCCCGCCCTACCGGGCCGAGCGAGAATACCCCCTGCAAGTGCCGGTTTGCCCCCGGCATGGCGATGACAGTCGGAATGACAATGGTACTCCCGCCCAGCCACAGCTTCACACAATGGGGGCGGCTCTGTCAGAACGGCAGTTGGGGTGAAACTCCCGTGAGGTGGTGCGGCACACCGCCGCTTGACGACTTCCCTTTGCGGGCCGGGGTGTCGGGGACAAATAGGCTCTGCCAGTACATATCAAGCAAGGATGTAATAAGTTATTTTGTGTCATTGGGCCTGGATTTTCAAGTATGCGACCTCTTTACATAGGGGCCAGTCTGTGTTTATCGTACAGACTGGCCCCTTTTTACTTTAGGGAGGTACAAGTTATGATTTATGGCTACATTAGGGTAAGCACCAAAGAACAGAATGAGGATCGCCAGCTTATCGCCCTCCGGGAGATGGCGGTGCCAGAAGCAAACCTTTTCATGGATAAGCAATCTGGCAAGGACTTTCAGCGGCCACAGTACAAGAAGTTGGTACGCAAGCTGAAAAAGGACGATCTGCTCTACATCAAAAGCATTGACCGCCTGGGGCGCAACTATGAGGAAATCCAAAACCAATGGCGGATTTTGACCAAGGATAAGGGCGTTGACATTGTGGTGCTGGATATGCCCTTACTGGACACACGGCGGGGCAAAGACCTGATGGGTACCTTTCTGAGCGATATTGTCCTGCAAGTGCTGTCCTTTGTGGCAGAAAATGAGCGCACCAATATCCGCCAGCGGCAGGCAGAGGGCATAGCGGCGGCAAAAGCCAGGGGTGTGAGGTTCGGCAGACCACCCAGGCCACTCCCGGAGAATTATCACAGCGCCTATCAGCGGTGGAAATCCGGGGCCATCACCGGCACGGCGGCAGCAAAAGAGTGCGGGATGGCGCTGTCTACATTCCGTTACCGGGCGGAGATTTACGAAAAAGCCAAGTTGTTGTAAGGGGGCATATTTGCAGAAATGTGTACGTTCCTGCAAAACGCACTCTCCTTTGACGAGGAACAGAATACCATAAAAATTGGTAGTTTTCAATACCTTATGCGACATTTTAAAGCGGGAAAATCAGCTTGCAGGAACGTACACATTACAGTAAGACGAGAGGAGTGCATATCTAATGAGACTGAAAGTTCGGTATCTACTTGCGGGGGCCTTGGCCGGGGCAATTCTGATCTGCCCTGCTATGGCAGCATCTTCGTTTCCTGATGTAGACGAGTATGCGCCATACGCTGAGGCGGTGGAATATCTAAAAGAGCGGAACATCATGGTCGGGGACAACAATGGTAATTTTAACCCAAATAAAACCGTTACTCGTGCTGAAATGGCAACAATAGTCTGCCGTATGCTGGGTGAAACTGAAAACCTGACTATTTCGAATACATTCACTGATGTTCCCAATACCCATTGGGCAAATAAATACATTGCTAAGGCAGCAGAGCTTAGTATAGTAAGCGGCTACGGGAATGGGAAATTTGGCCCTAATGACATGGTAACCTACGAACAGGCGGTAACCATGGTGGTGCGAGCTTTAGGTGGTGCCGAGTTTGCAGCAGACGCTGGTGGGTATCCCAATGGGTTTATGTCTGTAGCGCAGACATATGGCTTTGTAAATGATGTCCAGGCAGAGATGGGAGAGCCACTATCTCGGGCAGACATAGCAATCATTCTCTTTAACTGTTATGGTTTTGACTTTTACGAATGAACAGGAGGTTCAATATGAAAAAAAGAATTGGCAGTGGCATTTTAGCTATTTCTTTGGTTCTGAGCCTTTTAGTGGCTGTTTCGCCCAGTGCAAATGCGGCGATGACCACCATATATGCTTCGGATGTTCTTACTGAAGCACGGGCAACGATTGGTGGCAAGTATGTGTGGGGCGGGTATAAAGATCCCGAAAGCGGGCTTGATTGTTCGGGACTTATTTACTACATTTACCACACTCGCTTGGGCTATCCTATGTCAAGAGCGCAGACCGTAAATGTTAATCAACTTACGGAACTCGGCACAAAAATTACAGATAAATCCAAATTGCTTCCAGGAGATATCGTTGAATTTAGCGACATTAGTGGGAACATAAGTCATGTCGGTATTTATATTGGCAATAACTCAATTATTCATGCAGCGAATCCCAGCAATGGCATCTGTCGAACAACTCTTGAGAACAAAATGGAGAATCATCCTGAGTGGCGCCGAGTTTTCGAGTTTGGTATTCGGCTTAATGGAATGGTAATGGATGTCGGCGGGGGGCAAACGGTTACAAAACCTTCGCAACCCGCAAAACCTACTTTAACTATTGCGTCTCAAAATTCCGGGAAATGGAGCGTTACTATCCCCGCCAATTACAAGCTCCTTTGTTACACCAACGCAACGGATTCAAAAAACTCCACCTATATCAAAGCTCAGTCTGGGGCGTATGTACTTTCATGCACCAAATCGGCAACACTTTCTAATGGAAAAACTCGATACTTTTTTGTGAGTGGAGATAAAAAAAGCCTATGGTTTGATTGTGACACAAATCTCATGTCAGTTATAAATCAAGAAGAAGTATCTCGAAAGCAGTACACGGTTTATTTTGATCCCAATGGCGGCGTTGTTTCCCAGACCTCTAAGACCGTTACAGCAGGCAGTGTAGTCGGCAGTATGCCTACGCCAACCCGTGAGGGCTACACATTCCTCGGCTGGGGCACCAACAAAAATACCAGTGGGCTTCTCCTGAGAACCGGGGATGAGATGGTTGTTGAGAAGGATACTACCCTATACGCAGAATGGAAAGAAATTTCGAAAACATATACAGTCAGCTTCAACGCTAATGGCGGGACTGTCTCTACAAATTATAAGCAAGTTACAGTAGGTAGACCTTACGGTACACTTCCAACACCTGTCAGAAATGGGTACACTTTTGATGGATGGTACACTACTTTGCATGGTGGTTCACAAATAACCGCTTCTTCGTCTGTGACAGGTGATGAAATGTTGTATGCACATTGGACAGCGATACAGCAGAGTAAAACATTCACAGTTTATTTTGATTCTAATGGTGGTATGGATAATCACCGTGCGAAAACTGTTGTTGCTGGTGAATCCTATGGTGTCCTCCCCGTACCCGCAAGAAAAGGATATTCTTTTGATGGGTGGTATACATCGGCGACCGTAGGAGTTAAGATCGGTGAATCGACCATTGTTGATATTAATTCCGACCAGACATTGTTCGCTCATTGGAGTCAAGATGTTAAAAGCTTTACAGTAGTTTTTGATGCAAATGGCGGGAGGGTTTCGCAGCAAACCAAAACTGTAATGAAAGGTTCTCCTTATGGAGAATTACCTACTCCTACTTACGACGGATTCATTTTCCTCGGATGGTTTACAAACAAAACCAAGATTACATCTTCCACAATATTTGACTTAGATAGAGATATCACTTTGTATGCTCAGTGGGAGCGCGAAAGCGTGGAACCGCCTGCGTCGACGCTAAAGGTTCAAAATATCAGTGTTGTTGTGACCAACAAGGGAATGATGCCAACATATTCTGTAACATCAAACTACCCGATAAACCACTTGTCATACTCTTTTGATGATCCAGACGGATATTCAATATCGTTCGGAAGTGTTTCATTTAATCCCGATTATAAGATTTATGAAAGTAATGACGGCGGTTCCATACATCCACTTTGCCAATTTATGGAGGCCAATCGCACATATAGTTTCACAATCAAAGCTGGAGATGAATCTGGAAAAATAGTAACAGCAACAGCAACGTTCGTTATGCCCTTCTCTACTGATAGAGATGGTAAAGTTATCCCTTAACTATAATATGCTGCTAATAAATAAGCATGATAAGCAGCCCGGCCTGTTGCGGGTCGGGTTGCTTATCCAATTAGGGAGGATGTCATATGAGCGTAGATACTCTAAAAGAATATCTGAGTATTGTTATGGATATGGAACAAAGTATCTACTTGCAGGAGAACTTGCTATCCAATATAGACAGAGAGATTGAGCAGTTGAGAATGCCAAAACAATTCAACACTCCATCTAAGCCAGTTGAACCAATGCACCCAGAGTCGGAACATCACAGCTTTTTCTTTTCCCTATTCTTCGCTTTGGCATTACCCTTTATGGAGCCACTTCTCGGAATTGGGTTACTTATTTCGACAGGTATCGCAGCTGATTTTTTAGGAATATCTTTCCTTGCCGTTGTACCAACTGTTTATATTTTAGGTGTCATATATTATCAAGCTTCAAGTCAAAAGAAGGAAAAAGAGCACATTGAAGCAGAATATCAAACACATATGCAAGAATATTATCGCCAAGTTAAAAAATATCAAGAAGATGTCGCAAAAATACAACGGCAACGTGAACAAGACGAGGTGGAGCGAAAAGCAAAAACGTTTTTCCTTGAAAAACAGAAAGAACAGGTAAAGCAGGGACTTTCGTTATCAAAAAAACATCTGCAAACAATTTATGATAAAAATTTTGTTTTTCCAAAATATCGCAATCTCGTAATGATTTGCTCACTTTATGAGTACATCTGTGCTGGTAGATTTACTGAATTGGAAGGGCCTAACGGTGCTTACAATTGTTTAGAAACAGAAATCAGAATGGATCGCATTGTAACGCAACTTAACCAAATTATTGATAGATTGGATGTAATTCGACAAAATCAGTTTATGCTTTTTTCAGCTATCCAAAGTTCCAATCAGATGCTTGGGGAAATTTTGAATTCTAATGGTCGTATAGAGGCGCAATTAGGTTGCTTTTACAACAACTCCGCACAACTAAATTCACAGGTCATCGAATTAAATACCCGAATTGCAACATTGCAAAAGACCTCTGCACTAACCGCTTATCAGACCGAACGGGCACAGAAAGAGCTTTCTTACATAAACCGCATGGATTATCTTTCCGGGAGGAATGATAGCGTATTTTGGAATCAGCCTCCTATTTAACACAGCTTACAGTTTGAGTGCCCAATATTCAATTGCCTAAAGACCGCTTTACTTTCACAAGTAGAGCGGTCTTTTTTATCCCAAAATTCAAATGCAAGGAGTGAACTACACATGACAGAAATCGAAATCACAAAGGCCAGCGAGGTCAAGGTACGGGAGATCGAATGGCTGTGGTATCCCTACATCCCCTTTGGCAAGATCACGGTGGTGCAGGGGGACGCCGGGGACGGCAAAAGCACCTTTGTCCTCAACCTCGCCGCCATGCTGAGCCGGGGCCAGCCCATGCCCTTCACGGACGGCACAGGCCAGCCCCCCATCAACATCATCTACCAGTCCAGCGAGGACGACGCCGATGATACCATCGTCCCCCGGTTCATCAGCGCCGGGGGCGACCCGGAGCGCCTGCTGTTCATCAGCGAGAAGGAGCGGTATCTCTCCTTTTCCGATGAACGGCTGATACAAGCCGTCAGGCAGACGGGCGCAAGGCTTGTCGTCCTCGACCCCCTCTCCGCTTACATCGGGGAGGAAACAGGTATCAACGCCGCCAACGAGGTGCGGCGGCAGTTCCGCCCTCTCATCGAGATCGCCAGGGAACAGCGGTGCGCCGTCCTCATCGTCCACCACATGAACAAGGCCATCGGGCAGAAGGCCATCAACCGGGCCGTCGGCTCCGTGGACATTGTGGGCGCTGCCCGGAGCGTCCTGCTGGTGGCCCGGACAGACCGGGAACACCCGGACGAGCGTATCATGGCCCAGGTGAAGTGTAACGTGGGGCCTACCGGCAGCGCCATCGTCTTTTCAGTAGGTGGCGGCGCTGTCCAGTGGCTTGAGGAAACCGCCAGGACAGCGGATGAAGTGCTGGGCAACGTGTTCGCCAACCTGGGCCGGCCTGACACCCAAATGCGGCAGGCCAAGGAGGTAATAAGTCAGCTTCTCTCGGACGGGCCGAAGCCCCAGCGGGAGGTCATGGAGAAGCTGAGGGCGGCGGGCGTTGGGGAGAGTACGGCGAAAAAGGCGAAGCAGCTTTTGGACGTCCGCTCCGTCAAGGCCGGGGCTGTGTGGCTGTGGTCGATGCCGGATGGGGACGGTCTGTAATACGTTGGTCAGGGAGTCCAGAGGGAAGCCCTCTGGCCCACCACCTTGCTTGCAAGGTGTAGTGGGTTACACAACACTTGCGCCTGCGGCGGCGGTTGTGCTGCGAGCCGGGGCGAGAAGCACAGCCGCCGCCAGATACCGCTATGCTTTGAGAGCGGGAGCGAACAAAGCATGGCGGTATCTTTTTGCGGGCGCAAATGTTGTGTACCTGACCCCGCCCGGTCTTGAACACGTCCGTTTCAAACACGCACGGAGGGATGGAGGATGCTGCCCGCTTCTACGGGACAATGTGACTTCTTACATCCTTCCCGGAAGGAGGTCATCATGGCGAATTACGCAATCATGCGGATAGAGAAACGGAAGCTGCCCTCGGTGGGCCGTATCAACAAGCACCACGAACGGCAGAAAAAGGAATACAAGAGCAACCCCGACATCGACCGGGAGCGCACCGGGCTGAACTACCACATCGTCCAGCCCCCAGGCCCCTACCGGGAAGCGGCGCTGGCCCGTATCGAACAGGCCGGGGCACGGCGGCGCAAGGACAGCGTGGTCTTGCAGGACTGCTTTGTGGGCGGCACCCCTGACTGGCTGAAGGCAAAGAGCCAGGAGGAACAGCGGGCGTATTTCAGCCACGCCTACCAATTCTTTGAGGACAATTTTGGAAAAGAGAATATCATCTCCGCCGTGGTGCATATGGACGAGGCTACTCCCCATATGCACCTTTGCTTTGTCCCCATCACCCCCAAGGGCCGCTTGTCCTCCAAGGACATCATCGGCGGGCCGCAGGGTCTTGTGAAGTGGCAGGACAGGTTCTATGAGCATATGCGCCAGCGTTACCCCGACCTGTCCCGTGGGCTGCCCAAAAAGCTGACCCACCGCAAGCACGTCCCGCCCTATATGTTCAAGCTGACAGCGGAGCTATACAAGCATTATGACGAGATTTGTCAGGCTATCAACAGTATCGGCGTTCTGAACAGCGGCAGGAAAAAGGAGGAAGCCATCGCCCTTCTCGGCAGGTATGCCCCGGAGATGACCCAGCTAAAGGCCCAGGTCGCCAGCACGGACAAGCAGATCGCAGACCTGGAACGGGAGCTTGCCTATGTGACGGAGGGCAGGGCTACGGCATGGCGGGCCAATCAGGACTACAAACAGGAGTTGGAGGAAGCCAATTACAAGCTGTATCAACTGAACCGGGAGCAGAAAAAGCTGGAGGGCATTATCTCCCTAATTCCCCCAGAGTTGTTGGCCCAGTTGACGAAAACTGAGCGGGACGCCCGCAAAAATCAGGAAAGAGGGAAAAATAGATGAACATTCAAGAAATCAAGGTGTCGGAGTGCGCCGCCTTTCAGGACAACCCCTTTCAGGTCAGGGACGACGAGGGGATGGAGCTGCTTGTCCAGAGTATCAAGGAGTTTGGCGTCATGACGCCCGTTGTGGTGCGCCCGGTCAAGGAGGGCGGCTATGAGATCGTCAGCGGCCACCGCAGGATACACGCTTGTAGGAGGGCGGGGATTGAGGAAATCCCCGCCCTTGTCCGTGATATGGAGCGTGACAGCGCCGTGATCTTCATGGTGGATTCCAACATCCAGCGGGAGGGCCTTTTGCCCTCTGAAAGGGCGTTCGCCTACAAGATGAAGGTGGAAGCCCTGCGGCACCAGGGGAAAAGGTCTGTCCAACCTGGACAGAAGTCGTCAAGGGGCACTGTGGCGGAGAACGCCGGGGAGAGCGAGACACAGGTGCAGCGGTATATCCGCCTGACCAATCTGGAAAAGCCCCTCCTGTCCCTGGTGGACGAGGGCAGGATCGCCTTTACCCCCGCCGTGGAATTGTCCTATCTGAACCAGCGGGAACAGCTTGATTTGCTGGAAACCATCGAGAGCGAGGACTGTACCCCCTCCTTGTCCCAGGCCATCCGTATGCGGAAGCTGAGCGAGGCGGGCCAGCTTGATATGGACGGTATCTTCCACATCATGTCGGAGGTCAAGGGCAATCAGAGGGAGTACATCAAGCTGTCCAGTGATAAGGTCGGGAAGTACCTGGGCAAGCTGCGTACCCCCCAGCAGAAGGAGGACTTCATTTTGAAGGCCCTGGCCTTTTACGCCCGCCACCTGGAGCGCCAGCGTTCCAGCCGGGACGGGAGGTGAGGGCATGGCGAAGCAGAGCGCCCCCAGGCGGCAGAAGCCCCGTCTTATTGTTCAGCGGGTATTCACCGGGGAAAAGAGCATGGAAGATGTTCTTTTCCCCGTTATTTATGAGGATTTGCGGCGGCAGCTTGAACGCCGCCGCACCTTGGACAAGGAGGGCGAGAGCGGATAAACTGTCCGTAAAGTCTGTTCAACACAAGGAGGTATCACGATGGGAACGAAAAAAGACAGCACCATTTATGATGTGGCGATTTATTGCAGACTGTCAAAAGAGGACTTGAAAGAGGACGGCGACCGGGACGAGAGCGCCAGCATTGGGACGCAAAAGGCCATCCTCACCGACTATGTGCGTCAGCGGGGCTGGCACCTTGTCCAGACCTATGTGGACGACGGCTATTCTGGAACGAATTTCCAAAGGCCCGGTTTCCAGAGCATGATCCGGGACATTGAGGCCAAGCGTATCAACTGCGTCATCACCAAAGACCTGTCCCGGCTGGGCCGGAACTATCTGGACTGCGGGCTGTATCTGGAAGTGTTCTTCCCGGAGCATGGGGTGCGCTATATCTCCGTCAACGACGGGGTGGACACGCTGAACAAGAGCGCCATGGACATCACCCCGTTTCGCAATATCCTGAACGAGATGTACGCCGTCGACGTGTCCATGAAGGTGAAATCGGCCCTCCGTGCCAGGTTCAACAGCGGCTTGTATGTGTCCACCTCTCCCCCCTACGGCTACCTGAAAGACCCCGCCGACCACAACCACCTTATCATCGACGAAAAGGCGGCCCCGGTGGTGAAGCTGATTTTTCAAATGGCGCTGGATGGGGCTGGCATTGGCAAGATACGCAACCACCTCAACGCCAGCCATATCCTCCGCCCCGCCGCCTACGCCGCCGCAGAGCGGGGTGAGAGCGGCTATGAGCGGCACTTTGAGGGCAAGGAGGATAACCGCTACCAGTGGAGCAACAACAGCGTCAGGGCCATTCTACGCAGCCCTGTGTACGCCGGAAACCTTGTGGGGTATAAGCGGGTGGCGGTGAGCATGAAAAGCAAGAAGCGCCCCTCCAAGCTGCCGGAGGAATGGGAGGTGATACCCAACACCCATGAGGGCATTGTCACCCAGGCGCAGTTTGATACCGTCCAGCGGCTTATGACCAGCAGACGGCGGGACAAGGGCGGGAGCGGATTTGACAACATCTTTTCCGGGATACTGAAATGCGCCGACTGCGGCTACGCCATGCGGGCCATGAGCGCCAACCGCCGCAAACGGCCCGATCCCATCGACTGTGTGCAGTATGTGTGCAACAACTACGGCACCAACGGCGCCAAGGGCTGTTCGGCCCACACCATCGAGGCCAGGGACTTGTTTGACGCTGTGCTGGCCGATATTCGCCATTACGCAAGGCTGGCGGTGGAGGGGGATGAAAAGCGGGTGCGCCAGCTTCAGCAGCAGCTATCCTCCATCGGGGCCACCGAGCAAAAGGCGCTGGAACGGGAGAAGCGCAAGCTGTCCAAGCGGCTGGGCGAGTTGGACAAGTTATTTTCAGCCCTGTATGAAGATAAGGTCATGGAGCGTATCACGGAGCGCAATTTTGACATGATTTCCCGGAAGTACGAAACGGAGCAGGCCCAGCTTTCGGGCCGGATTGAGGAAATCGACGCTTCACTGGCTGAAAAGGAAACCTCCGACAACGGGGTAACGGACTTCTTCTCCCTGATTGCCGGGTACGCCGACGCCGCCGAGCTGTCCGCCGCTATGGTCAACGCCCTGATCGAGAAAATCACGGTGGGAGAGCGTGTCCAGAAAGTGGACGGCACGGTGGAGCAGACCATCAAAATCTACTACAAATTCGTTGGAGTTCTCTCCAACGAGTTACATATCAAGGTCACAAAACGCTATGCGGCCCCCCTCTCCCCCAGGCGGTGCCAATGCTGCGGGGCAGAGTTCACGCCCGGTTCAGCGGTGGCAAAGTATTGTAGGCCCTGCGCCCAAAAGATACACACCCAGCAGAGTACGGAAAGCACACGGCGCAGACGTGCCGCCGCCCGGAAAGCGGCATAGCAGATGGATTGTCCGCAAAGTCTGTCCGTCCGATTTACAACAGCGGGAGGGACGCATCATCCGCCAGCGCAATGAGAACGACGAGGTGGACATTTACACCTACGTCACCGAGAACACCTTTGACAGCTATCTCTATCAGTTGGTGGAGGGCAAGCAGAAGTTTATCGGGCAGATCATGACCAGCAAAAGCCCGGTGCGCTCGGCGGAGGACATCGACGAAACTGCCCTGTCTTACGCTGAAATCAAAGCACTTTGCACCGGCAATCCCCATATTCGAGAGAAAATGGACTTAGATTTGGATGTTCAGCGGTTGAAGCTGCTGAAAGCCAACCATTTGAGCCAGCGGTATGCCCTGGAAGATCAGATTATCAAGTATCTGCCGCAAAAAATCGTGTCCCTGGAACAGCGTATTGAAGGCTACACCGCCGACAGAAATAGGCTGAAAGAGAACACCCACCCCAATGAGGACGGCTTTTCCCCCATGGAGGTGGAGGGCGTTGTCTACACTGACAAGAAAGCGGCGGGCAGCGCCATCCTCGCCGCCTGCAAAGCTATGACCAGCCCCGATCCTGTTCCCCTGGGCCAGTACCGGGGCTTCGCTATGGAACTGTCCTTTGAGAGTTTCACCAAGGAGTTCCGAGTCACCCTGAAAGGGACGCTCACCCATACCACCGGCCTGGGCACAGACATTTTCGGCAACATCCTCCGTCTGGACAATGTGCTGGGAGGTATGGAGGAACGGATGATTGTCTGCCGGGAGGAACTTGAAAACATCAATGTCCAACTGGCTAACGCCAAACAAGAAGCGGAAAAGCCCTTCCCCCAGGAGGACGAGCTGAAAACAAAATCCGCCCGTCTGGACGAATTAAACATCCTGCTGAACATGGATAAACGGGAGAGCGAGATCGTGGACGGGGAACCGGGTGAGGATACCCCCGCCCGTGACGACCCTGGCCGGGATCGGTGAGCATCGCACATTTGCCGCGCCGGTGGCTATGCGGTATAATGACCGCAGAAAACGGACGGAGGTGAAAGCGGTGGCTGACAGGATAAAATTTGAAACCTTCGTGGACGCCCAGGGCACGGCGTTTCAGGAGTATGTGAGTTCCATTACCGCAAAACTGCCCAAGGCGGACAAGGAGTACCGGGCCATCCGGGACAAGATGGAGGGCATCTTTCAGCAATATCCCCATGTGATGGAGGTGTTCGACACGGAACAGGCGTCGGCGCTGACCGAACAGGAGTGCGCGGCGCTCATTCAGGTCATGGGCCTGCAAAACCAGCTTGTGGAGATAGAGATGCAGACGCTCTACCTCCGGGGCTGCTATGACGGCGTGGGCTATCTCAAAAAAGCGGGCATCCTGTGACGAAGGGCGGCGCAATCAGCGCCGCCCGCTACATATCCGGGAATAAAAAATTCATAGGAGAAAGAGCAAAAAAGATGAAAATTTCCGTCAATCAAGTCCAGTGTAAGCGGTGCGGCAGCATCATCACATCTGAACACAGCCATGACTTGAAATGGTGCAAGTGCCGGGGCGTGGCCGTGGACGGCGGCAGGGACTACCTGAAACGGATGACCGGCGACCCGCCCAGCGAATTTTTGGAACTTAGCAAGTGGGAGGAATAGCCGTTTACTCTTTGATTATCAGCTTATTCAGGTCAAAGAGCGCCGCCTTGTAATTCTGAACCCGGTACAGACGCTTGTTAGGATCAGGCTGCTCGATCACATGGCCCTCTCGTTCCAAAAGCTCCTTTTGCGCTTCCTTATCAAAATAGTGTCCATAGTCTATCAGCATCCCCCGGAGCGAGATCATGCGCCAATAGGGTATCAGGCTATCTTGGTCAGGTTTGCCGTAGTCTTTGAGTTCTGTGATAAAGTCCACCCGCTGAATATCGGCGGGCTTCCAGAACAGCTTTTTATCAAAGGGCGTGATGCCATCGTTCTCGATCTCGCAGCGGTCAGCCCCCTTCCGTCTGGCCCACATCTCGCAGATGGCCTCCTGGGTGGTGAGCTTCCCTGCGGGGATCATGCACATAATGGTGGCGAATGTCTGCTTGTCCAGATACACCGCCTTTTTTGCGGCGGGGATATGTTCGCGGTCTGCCATGAGGCACCTCCATACGAAATTTTGCTTTTGCCGCATTATACCATCTTTTGCGCCCTTTTACAACAAGAACCGTACATAGCCGGGGAGATTTTCAATCCGAAAGTCCCCCCGGCTATTACTATCTCAAAAAAGGAGTTGATGAACCATGACAGGCGAGGAACTGCGGGACGAATTGTACCAGCGTATCGTGAACGCCCAAGCAAAGTACCGGGGATGGCTTTTGACCCAGCCGCCCAATGTAATCCTTGACCACGCTTGTGCGTACACCATCCGAGAGGACATCGTGATGGAAATGTCGGCGCTCAAACTGCCGGAGGCCCAGGTCAGGGCGCTGCTGAAATCCCACAACCCACTGGCAGACATTTACAAGGAGTGGAACAAAGTGGAAACCCACCACATGGAGGACTTGCGGGACGTGATCGAGGCCCGCGCCGACGCTGTGATACAAGCTGAAAAGAAAGCGGGCCAGCGGGAGGGACGGTAGATGGGCTATGTTACGCCGGAACAGATCACCCAAGCAAAGGAGCTTGACCTGCTGACCTACCTCCAGCGGTTCGATCCCCAAGAGCTGGTACACGTCAGCGGCAGCACCTACTGCACCCGTGAGCATGACAGCCTGAAAATCAGCAACGGCAAATGGAATTGGTTTTCCCGCGGCATCGGCGGCAAGACGGCCCTGGACTATCTCATCAAAGTCCAGGGCTTTTCCTTTACCCAGGCGGTAGAGGCCCTGGTGGGCCAGAACTTCTCCCCTGTGCCCCGTGCGCCCCAGGCCCAGCCAAAAAAGCAGGAATCCAAGGTGCTGTCCCTGCCCCAGGCCAGCCGGTGCGCCACCCACATGGTCAGCTATCTCCACGGGCGGGGCATCGACTATGACGTGATCGACTACTGCATCCAGACCGGGCGTTTGTACGAGAGC
>Ga0224747_10004_pt2 | contig 20900 bp, 18 predicted proteins | sample LIM_F_Water_Pos_FD_182999 | JGI IMG/M metagenome (GOLD analysis project Ga0224747, IMG submission 182999) | Enriched cells from gastrointestinal tract of the lab mouse from Pacific Northwest National Laboratory (PNNL), Richland, Washington... | ecosystem: Host-associated > Mammals > Digestive... | reverse complement strand
GTCAGGTAACGGGTCATGAACGTCAAGCCAGGGATGCCAACGCTGGCAAAGTTGAAGTCATAGCGGGCCTGCCATGAGGTTTCGTCTTTGTTGGCGAAGTCACCGATTTGCACATAGTTGACCAGGAACGGATCGGTGCCGTTGATGTAGGCGTAGCCGGTGTCTCCGCTCATGCTCTGGTAACCAACACCGAGTGCGTGACCGCTAAATGCATAGGTGAACATCGCCCCGAATGCCTTGTTGTCGACGTTGCTGTTGCCCTCGTCGGTGGAGCGAGCGTAGCGCATATCAGTTTTCAGCGATTGCTTGTCACCTAGCGGCAAGGTGTGCAGGACCGTGAAAATATGCTGCTTGTAGAAACCGTCTAGATTGCCGTAGTTGTAGCCGGTGGCTAGGTTGCTGTTCCACTTGTAGGTTGCTCCGGCGAAGTTGAATTCATCGCTATTCTGGGTTCCGCCGCCGCTGATAGCGCGGGCTGCGCCGCTGGTAATGCTGAGGTCTTCGCTATCGGATGAGTCGCGCTGGCTTACTTGTTTGAGCTGGCCGGCATCGAAGGTCAGGCCGGCAATCTCCAGCGAATTCAGGTGCCCGCCTTGAAAGGTCTGTGGCAGCAGGCGCGAATCGTTTGCTTGGACGGTTGGCAGTCGAGGTTGCAGCGTGCCCAGTTTCAGCACGCTGTTTGAAGCGCGCAGCTTCGCGGTTAAGCCCATCTCACCATATTCATCCTGCGCTGCACGAGGTGCTTCTTTGTTGCGTTTTAGAAGGCCCGTGCCTGAACGATCAGCGCTGGAGTCCAGCTTGAGACCCAGCATGCCGATGGCGTCGATACCCACGCCGACTGTCCCTTCAGTGAAGCCGGATTCGTAGCGCAGCAGGAAGCCCTGGGCCCATTCCTCCTGCTTTGACTGGCTAGCTGAGTCTTGGCGGAAATCACGATTGAAATAGAAGTTGCGCGCTTCCAGACCAGCTTTGCTATCTGCCAAAAAATCAGCTGCCGCTGGTTGACTGAGACCGAGTCCTCCAGCGCTCAGCAGGAGCCCGCACGTGACTCGGTTAAGCCATTGAGAGTTGGGGGTAGCAATGAGCATGTAATTATCCTCGTCGAAAACATGTGTGGTAGACGTGGGGCAGGCTCGGGTAGGCGTATTACACTTGCACATACTTTCGATGACATTTTTATTTCAATGATCGAGAGGGCGAATGAAAGCCTTACAGGGCGAGGGTTTCAATGCAGGAGTGGAAACTTTTGTTTGTTTCAGCGAGATGACTATTTGGTGAATTAGCTGCTTGTGGACTACTCAGGGCTACTGAGTGAACCAGTTGTGGCGATCTTCAAAGGCTTTGTAGATGAGCGATACCAGTGTCTGCACTTCTGATTGCTCTGCTGCCAGCGGGGACGTTGAAATCCAGACCACCCGTTCCAAGGCAGTCTCGAATAACTCGTCAAGGGGCAGCAGGTTACGGTCTACATGGGAGATGTAGCCAGGTAGCAGGCCAATGCAGGAGGAGTTACGCAGCAAGTCAACGACCCACTCTTGTGAATGCACTTGAATGACCGCGCTTTGGCGCTGACGGATCAGCTGATTCCATGGTTCGAAACTGTCAACCGTTGTGTTTCCCGCGAGCTGAACCAGCATGAAATCCTTGAGGTCGGCTACAGAACTCGGTAGGCGTTTACCCGCATAACGTTTGGCCATATGGGCACGATAGGGAATTCGTGCAAGCATCAATGGTGTTGTCATTGCAAAGCTTGGAGTCGGTCTTGGCGTGCCGGGATCGGTGATCCAAATCATGACCTCTGCCAGCCTCTCGGGCTCGCCCTCCTGTGGGATGATTTCTAGTCTCACGGCCGCGTCATTACGCAGCCAGGAGATCAAATCACGGGCCAGCAGGTCGGTGAGCAGTGCCGTCGGCACCGCAAGACGTACCAGAGCTCGCTGGACACTGACGTCCTCTGGATGCAGGTCACCGAATTTCTGGATCAGTAGTTGTTGTAATTCACGTCCTGTTGCGCTCAGGCTGAGCTCGCGTCCTTTATAAAGGAATAGCGGGGTACCTACAGTTGCCTCCAGCTTCCTGAGTTTTTTGCGCATCGGCACGATATGTAAGTTTAGGCTGCGTGCAGCCTGCCTAAAGCAGGCGCAGCGCGCGCTGGTCAAGAAAATCTGTGCTAGTTGGTGGTCGATGGTGAGAGGGTCGAACATGGGGGGCGATCAAAGCTCGTGCCAAGCAAAATGCATGTACTTTGAGCTTAACGAGACGAACCTAACGCCAGGATCGCAGCAGGATTACTTATTTGTAATCTGATGGAGGGAGGAGCTTTATGTTTGGAATTGAACTTCCGGCAGTATCACTTTATCAGCGCGGGCGGTTCTCAGCGCGGCACTCGACTACTAGTTCCGCGCTGAGGTTTGATGATTACAACAGCGGAAGTGTGTAGCTGACGATCAGGCGGTTCTCGTCAACATCGTTGCCGAAATTGGTTGAACGTAGTGTGGCGTTGCGCCATTTCACACCCAGGTTTTTCAGCGCACCGTCCTGGAAGACATATGCGATGTCAGTATTGAGCTCCCATTCCTTACCATCGGCGCTGCCTGCGCCTAGATCAATATTGTCACCAGTCAGGTAACGGGTCATGAACGTCAAGCCAGGGATGCCAACGCTGGCAAAGTTGAAGTCATAGCGGGCCTGCCATGAGGTTTCGTCTTTGTTGGCGAAGTCGCCGATCTGCACATAGTTGACCAGGAACGGATCGGTGCCGTTGATGTAGGCGTAGCCGGTGTCTCCGCTCATGCTCTGGTAGCCAACACCGAGGGCGTGGCCACCAAAGGCGTAGGTAAACATTGCTCCGAATGCCTTGTTGTCGACGTTGCTGTTGCCTTCATCGGTGGAGCGGGCGTAGCGAAGATCAGTTTTTAGCGACTGCTTGTCACCTAGCGGCAAGGTATGCAGGACAGTGAAAATATGCTGTTTGTAGAAGTCGTCCAGGTTGCCGTAGTTGTAGCCAGTGGTCAGGTTGCTGTTCCATTTGTAGGTCGCCCCGGCGAAGTTGAACTCATCGCTGGTCTGGAGTCCGCCGCCACTGATAGCACGGGCAGAGCCGCTGGTAATGCTGAGGTCTTCGCTATCAGAGGAGTCGCGCTGGCTTACTTGCTTGAGTTGGCCTGCATCGAAGGTCAGTCCATCAATTTCCAGCGAGTTGAGATGCCCACCCTGAAAGGTTTGTGGCAGCAGGCGCGAATCGTTTGCTTGAATGGTTGGCAGCTTGGGTTGCAGCGTGCCCAATTTCAGCACGCTGTTGGAGGCACGTAGCTTCGCGGTTAAGCCCAGCTCGCCATATTCATCCTGCGCGGCACGAGGTGCTTCTTTATCGCGCTTGAGCAGGCCCGTGCCTGAGCGTTCGGCACTGGAGTCCAGCTTGAGACCCAGCATGCCGATAGCGTCAATGCCGACGCCTATGGTTCCTTCGGTGAAACCGGATTCGTAGCGCATCAGGAAGCCTTGGGCCCATTCCTCCTGCTTTGATTGGCTGGCTGAATCTTGGCGGAAGTCACGATTAAATTAGAAGTTACGCGCTTCCAGACCAGCTTTGCTGTCCGCCAAGAAGTCAGCGGCCGCAGGCTGGCTGAGACTGAGTACCCCAGTACTCACCGCGACTGCCAAGAGGGTCTTCTTCATTGTTGTTTCTCCATGATCAGGGGGTTGGCATATCGGGGAGTCGTCGCTGCATGCCGTGCTCTCCGAATAGGGGGGCAGGTTCCTCTGCGCCAATGCTCAGCTGGGGGCTAGGCCAGTTCGCGCGCAATAACTAGGTCGAGGAACCATTACGGACTTTGGGGAAGATCAAGCGGAATACGGTAAAGCTGCCTGGCAGGCTGCTGACCTCGACCGTGCCCTGGTGCAGGCTCATGATCGAGCGAACAATTGCCAGGCCCAGCCCTGTACCCCCTTCGGCACGAGAACGGCTGGTATCGACGCGGTAGAAGCGCTCAAACAAATGGGGGATGTGCTGTGCTGGGATGCCAATACCAGGGTTTCCGACCGAGAACGATACGGTTTCGCTGTGCTTCTCGATCAGCAGCGAGATGTTTGCGCCGATAGGGCTATGCCGAATCGCATTGGACAAAAGGTTTGAAATGGCGCGCTGCACCATCAGCCGATCACCGAAGGTTCGGCCTGCTCCGGCAATGCTCAGACTGATCTGCTTCTCTTCCGCGGAGATGCTGAACAGATCCACAACGCGTCTTGCCTCGTCTTCCAGGGCAATCTTCTCGAAGGGCACCAGGGACGCTGGGTGGCTGACTTGAGCGAGAAACAGCATGTCGGAAACAATCCGGGTAACGCGCTCAAGCTCTTCTGTACAGCACTCCAGTACGGCTTTGTATTCCTCTGGCGGACGCTCTCTGGAGAGGGTTACCTGGGCTTTGCCCATCAGGTTGGTGATGGGCGAACGCAACTCATGGGCTAGGTCATCAGAGAATTGCGATAGCTGCTGAACGCCGCCATCAAGTCGATGCAGCATGAAGTTGATGCCGTGGGCCAGCGCGCTGAGCTCTTGTGGAAGTTTGTCGACGGAAATCCGATGGGTCAGGTCCTGCGTGGAGATCAGCGAGGCAACTTGACGAAATTGCCGGAGAGGAGAGAGGCCTCGCTGCACGATCCACCATGCGCCCATGCCAATCAGCGCGAGCAGAAGAGGGAGTGCGATCAGTGTTGATTTGAGGTAGGCGCTGAGCAGCGCTTCGTCGGCAGATCGATCAATTGAGAGCAGGACTCTGACGTGGTCGCCATCGTTGAGCAGCATCACTTTGGATGCGGTCAGGAAGTTGTTTCCCTCAGTATCCGACCAGCTTTGGTAACTAGGGGTATCGCCTGCCGGTATGTTGGCAAGAATGGGCTCCCTGGATTTCTCACCCAGATTCAGGAGTAATTTTGTGCCTGACTTTTTCCCGTAGATCGTCAGGTGCAGGTTGTCATGTCCCATGACCAGATCCAACAGTGCGTGAGGCTGCTGGGAAATTGCATGGGCGCTCATGTCTTCAGCGAGACTGTGCTGAATCTGCTCCAGTTTGCCGTCAAGACTCTTCTTGGCCAAAGAGTCCAACTCATGAGTCAGTGCGAAGTAGGCGAGTGCCGCTAGCAGAACAACCAGTGCCGCCCCCATCACGCTGACCGACAGGCCAAGGCGCATGGATAGACTGGCCGGCCTCATGCTCGCTCCTCAAGCACGTACACAACACCCCTAAGGGTGTGGATCAGTTTGTTATCGAACGGGTCATCAATTTTGGCGCGCAGCCTGCGGATGGAGACTTCGACGACGTTGGTATCGCAGTCAAAATTCATATCCCAGACCAGCGAAATGATCTGGGTGCGCGATAGCACTTCCCCAGAGCGGCGCATCAGTAGGTGCAGCAACGCAAACTCTTTGGTGGTCAGATCGATACGCTGCTCGCCACGGAACGCGCGGTGCCTAGCCGGATCAAGTTCAAGGTCGGCTACCCGCAGCACTTCCGGTACCGGAATTTGTTCGCTTCGCCGTAGCAACGTACGAATTCGCGCAAGTAATTCAGGGAACTCAAACGGTTTGACTAAATAATCATCCGCGCCCAAATCCAGGCCTTTAATTTTATCCACTAAGCGGCCGCGCGCGGTCAGCATTATTACGCGAGTACTGCTGTTGCTGCGTATATGCTCAAGCACACCCCAGCCATCAATTTCTGGAAGGTTTACATCAAGCACTACCAAATCGTAAGCGTGTTGCCTAACAAGATGGAGGCCGTCAACTCCCGTGGCAGCCTTATCAACTACATAGCCACTTTCGCTTAAGCCTTGGTGTAAGTACTCAGCAGTCTTGGGCTCGTCCTCGACAATAAGGATTCGCATAAATATTCACCTTAAAATGTGCGGCCAGTATTTTTTAGATTTTCTTTTGTTGTGGCTGCAGAGTGGTTTTAATTCTTTAATCGGTGATCACTGACATGACCTGAGGCGTTTCAGCTTTCACCAAGGCTAAAGCCTGTAGCGGCTTTAGGGTCAAGCCGTAATGCCCGTTTTGACAAGGCTCATGGGGTTAGCGACAACGTGTCGCACGTCTCGAACTCATCCAAAACACCCAACTTTGGACTGGCAGGGCTGCCCCGTGGCGCTAGGAACGGGGCAACCCTTATTTATCTGTGTTTGTTTCTATTTGTTGCTGGACGCTAAATCGCCTGCTCTCTTGAACGCTGCCAATATTAATACAGCCACACCTGAAAAAGTGCTGGATAACGTATTTGTAATTTTCCAGTCACCTTGCTGATAGGCATAGAGCACTACATTCTGCCGGGAATTGGCTTTCTACTTATTTTCCTAAGTAATAACCTGCTAGATTTCTCAGGCTAAATAAATAGCAAGGCCTTCATTTATTCCAGCAGAGTTAGTTCTGCGGAGGGCTTTTAAGTGTATGTAGAAACAGTCGCCGGTTATGGTGTAGGCATAGGTAAGCTCTGTGTATTTTCAGGCCTACTGGCCGCATTGTTGATTGCTCCAGTGACAACAATTGCTACTGAATCAGTCGGGCAATCAATAACGATTGAGGAGGCGCTGGCGCAAGCGCTCACCGAGAACCAGGAGTTCGCTGCAGCACAATGGAATACTGGCATTGCCAAAGGCGCTCGTACCCAGGCTGGGCTGATCCCAAATCCTGAGCTGTCCTGGAGCGTTGAGGACACGCGTAGTGAGTCGCGCGTTACCAGCATTCAGGTATCTCAGCCAATTGAGTTGGGCGGCAAGCGTGGCGCGCGCATCGATGTTTCTGAACGTGATCAGGACGCTGTGGCGATTGACCTAGAGCGTAAGAAAAACACCTTGCGCGCTGAGGTTATCCAGGCCTTTTACTCGGCACTGCGTGCCCAGGAAGGACTGCAGCTTTCCACTCAGTCGTTAGACCTTGCCCTTCGCGGACTTCAGGTGGTCGAAGCGCGCGTAAAGGCCGGCAAGGCTTCGCCAATCGAAATTTCGCGTGCTCAGGTGCAGCTTTCGGAAATTCAACTGGAGCTGAATCGCGCACGCCTCAATCGAAGCAATGCCTACAAGCAACTGGCGCTCATAACGGGTGCCAAGACGCCGAACTTCGAACATGTCGAGGGTGATCTTGAGCGCCTGCCGTATCTGCCATCGCAGGCTGAGATGCTTGCACGCATAACAGATACAGCGGACCTGCGGCTGGCCAGCATGCAAATCCAGCGTGCCGAGTCTTCCTTGGAACTCGAAAAGTCGCAGCGCATTCCAGACCTCACCGTCAGCGTTGGCAGCCAGTACGACGAAGGGCTTGGCGAACGCGTCAATTTGCTCGGCTTGTCGATGCCTATTCCATTGTTCAACCGCAACCAGGGCAATGTGTTGGCCGCTGCTCAAGGGGCTGACCAGGCGCGGGATTTGCGCAATGCCACAGAGCTTCGCATGCGCGCGGAGGCTCAGCAGGCGTTTGAGCAATGGGAAAGCGCTAGAGGTGAAGTCGACTCGATCAGCGGAACATTGCTTCCGACTGCGCAGCAAGCGGTAGAGGGTGCCGTGCGGGGGTTTGAGATGGGTAAGTTTGCCTTTATCGATGTGCTCGATGCTCAACGCACGCTCGTAAGCATGCGCTCCCAGTACCTGAATACCCTGGATGAAGCTATTTCGGCTTGGGTGAGCCTGGAGAAGATCTACGGCTCCCAACTCAACGTCGAATTCAAAAAGTAAGCATCCCCGCACACCTACATAACGCCTCAGACGGTCACGTCATGCGACATGAAACCTCGCCTGCTTTCCAGGCGGCTGCATGTTTATTGAGCCCGTTCAGTCGCCGTCGGGGCATGAGTCAAATTCAATACTTTTGATAATTTGGAGTTACCAATGGCATCAACAACTCCCAGAAAACAGTGGCTGATGATTGCGGCCGTTGTCGCCATCGGTTTGGCTGTGGCGGGTCTGATTTTAAGTGGCAGCCCAGGTCAGTCTGGGGAGGAAGGCCATGGCCATGATGAAAGCCATGAGGATGCTTCGGCTCACGCAGATCCCGAACACCATGGGGATGCTTCGGCCGAGGAGCATGAAGAGGCCGACGAACATGCAGATAAAGAGCACCATGAAACCGTAGAACCCACCAAGGGCGAGCATGGCGGCAAGCTTTTCACTGAGGGTGATTATGCGCTTGAAGTGACGATTTTTGAGGAAGGCGTAGAGCCTCAATTCAGGCTCTATACCTACTTGGACGGCAAGCTTCTAAATCCTGCGGACAGCACGGTGCAAGTGACCCTGTCGCGCCTTGGTCAACCTGCACAAATCATCAATTTCAGCAAAGAGAATGACTACCTGCGTGGCGATGCCGCGGTTGTAGAGCCGCATTCATTCCAGGTTTCCATCAGTGCCAAGCACAGTGGCAAGAGCTACTCGTTCGGTTACGAGCAGGTTGAGGCGCGCGTGACCATGACGGATGCGCAGCTTGAACAGGGTGGTGTCACGCTAGCCACTGCGGGGCCCGCGAAAATCGCTTCCACGCTGCAAATTCTGGGCGAGGTTCGCTACAACGGTGACCGCACGGTTCAGGTGACCCCGCAACTTGCCGGGCGCGTCGACTCGGTGGCGGTGAGCGCTGGCGATACGGTGCGTAAGGGTCAGGTGCTGGCCAAGATATCCAGCCAGGCACTTGCCGAGCTGCGTGGCGAGCTGTTGGCTGCACAGCAGCGTTCGGCGCTTGCCCGCACGACCTATGCGCGCGAAAAGCAATTGTGGGAAGAGAAGATTTCCGCCGAACAGGATTTCCTGCAGGCGCAGGTTGCCATGCAGGAAGCCGCTATCGCAGTGCAGCGCGTCCAGCAACAAATAGCCTCGCTGGGCGGTGCCCCAGCCAAAGGCCAGAATCTCACCGAGTTCGAGATTCGTGCCCCTATCGATGGCGTGATAACCAGCAAAAGCATCTCTGTTGGTGAAGTGCTCAAAGAGGATTCCGCAGTCTTTACCCTCTCGGATTTGTCGACCGTATGGGTGGACTCAACCGTGGCGGCGAAAGACTTGGGCGTAATCGCCGAAGGGCAAAACGTTGTCGTGAGTTCCAGCGCATTCGCCGCCACGGCTAAGGGCTCCATTTCCTATGTCAGCGCTCTGGTTGGGGCGCAAACTCGCTCGGCGACTGCTCGCATCGTGCTCGCCAACCCAGATCGGCTATGGCGGCCTGGTTTGCCGGTGACGGTCGAGGTGGTTGCCGAGGAGAACGACGTGCCTGTGGCTGTGGCGGTCGAAGCAATCCAGACCGTTCGCGATTGGCAGGTGGTGTTCGGCCGCTTCGATAATCAGCTGGAAGCTCGGCCGCTTGAGTTGGGCAAATCCGACGGCCGCTTCGTCGAGGTTATCTCGGGTCTGAAGGTGGGTGATCGTTACGCACTGAAGAACAGCTTCCTGATCAAGGCTGAGCTTGGCAAAGCCGGCGCGAGCCATGACCACTAATCCGGAGTCGAGCCATGAAACAAGTTACCGCTATTTTTCGCCCGATCCGGCTTGAGGCCGTCGAGCAAGCGCTGCACGCACTGCCGCACCTGCCGGGATTCACCATCTTGCCCGCTCATGGTCATCCGCGTGGCCACGGTAAGGATCACAGTTACATCGCCGACGAGTGGAACCCCGACGCCCATCAGCACCTCGTGCTGGTGGCATTTTGTTCCGACGAGGTTGTCGATGAGATCGTCCAGGCCATCGAGAAGGCCGCTCACACCGGCGTACCCGGTGATGGAATCGTCGCCGTAGCCCCGTTGACCGACGTATTGCGCATCCGTACTGGAGAGCGCGGTGATGCTGCGCTTTAGGGAAAATTGATATGTACGAACGATTAATTCGCTTCGCCATCGATCAGCGCTGGCTAGTTTTGCTGGCTGTGCTCGGCATGGCCGCGTTGGGTGTTTACAGCTACCAGAAACTGCCGATTGATGCGGTTCCCGATATCACCAACGTGCAGGTGCAGATCAATACCGAGGCTAAGGGCTACTCGCCACTGGAAACCGAGCAACGGGTGACCTTTCCGATTGAAACGGTTATGGCGGGGCTGCCCAACTTGCAGGAAACGCGCTCTATCTCGCGTTATGGACTGTCGCAGGTCACGGTCATTTTTGAGGACGGTACGGACATCTACTTCGCGCGCCAGTTGGTGAATGAGCGGATACAGGAAGCCCGTGGCAATCTTCCCAGCGAGCTGTCGCCGAGCATGGGGCCTATCGCCTCTGGCTTGGGCGAGATCTATATGTGGACCATCGAGGCGCAAGAGGGCGCAAAGAAGCCGGATGGCAGCGCCTATACTCCGATGGATCTGCGTGAAATTCAGGACTGGATCGTCAAGCCACAGCTGCGCACCGTCAAAGGCGTTACCGAGATCAACACCATTGGCGGCTATGCCAAGGAGTTCCAGGTCTCGCCCATGCCGGAGCGTCTGGTTGCCCATGGCCTTAGCCTGCAGGACATTGTTGCGGCGCTGGAAAACAACAACGCCAACGTCGGGGCGGGTTACATCGAGCGCAGTGGCGAGCAGTACCTGATCCGTGCCCCAGGTCAGGTAGGCAGTATTGCCGACATCGCCAATATCATCATCAAGAGCACCGATGGCGTTCCCGTGCGTATTGGTGACGTGGCCGAGGTTGGACTGGGTAAAGAGCTGCGCACTGGTGCCGCCACTGAAAACGGTCAGGAGGTGGTGCTCGGCACGGCATTCATGTTGATTGGCGAGAACAGCCGCTATGTATCGCAGGCGGTCGATCTGCGCTTGAAGGAAATCAACCGCAACCTGCCGAAAGGGGTCATGGCGAAGACGGTCTATGACCGCACCGTATTGGTCGACAAAGCCATCAGCACGGTGAAAAAGAACCTGATCGAGGGCGCTCTGCTGGTTATCGCGATTCTGTTCCTGTTCCTGGGCAACATCCGTGCAGCACTCATCACCGCGATGGTGATCCCGCTGTCGATGCTGTTCACCTTCACGGGCATGGTCAGCAACAAGGTCAGCGCGAACCTGATGAGCCTCGGTGCGCTCGACTTCGGCATCATCATCGATGGTGCCGTGGTGATCGTTGAAAACTGCGTGCGTCGTCTGGCTCACGCCCAAGCCTCCGCGGGCCGAACGCTGACTCGTAACGAACGCTTTCATGAAGTTTTCGCGGCGTCGAAGGAAGCGCGTCGTCCGCTGCTGTTCGGGCAACTGATCATCATGGTGGTGTACCTGCCGATCTTTGCGTTGACCGGTGTGGAGGGCAAGATGTTCCACCCGATGGCGTTCACCGTGGTGACAGCGCTGCTGGGGGCCATGATCCTCTCGGTGACGTTCGTCCCAGCGGCTGTTGCGCTGTTCCTCAATGGCAACGTCAGTGAGAAAGAAAACCGCTTGATGGTCTGGGTCAAGCAAGGCTACGCGCCGTTGCTGGATTGGGTCATGGTCAGCAAGCCGCTGGTGCTGACTATCGCGGCAGTCATCATGCTGCTTTCCGGCTTGGCTGCTTCGCGGATGGGCAGCGAGTTCGTGCCGAGCCTGGATGAAGGCGATATCGCGCTGCATGCCTTGCGTATTCCAGGAACCAGCCTTTCACAAGCAATTGACATGCAGGTGCAGCTCGAACAGCGGGTCAAATCCTTTCCCGAGGTTGATACCGTGTTTGCCAAGCTGGGAACCGCCGAAATCGCCACAGACCCCATGCCGCCGAACGTGGCAGACAACTTTGTCATGCTCAAGCCGCGCGACCAGTGGCCCGACCCTGATCGCAGCAAAGCCGATCTGGTTGCTGCGATGCAGGAGGCGGTCGAGCAGGTTTCCGGCAACAACTACGAGTTTACTCAGCCCATTCAGATGCGCTTCAACGAGCTGATCTCCGGCGTACGCAGTGACGTCGCGGTGAAAGTGTTTGGCGACGACATGGATGTGATGAACGAGACCGCCGAACAAATCGCCGAGGTGCTGGAGGGTATTCCGGGTGCCGCCGATGTGAAAGTTGAACAGACCACGGGGCTGCCGATGCTCAGCGTACAAATCGACCGTGAGAAAGCCGCACGATTCGGTTTGAATGTCTCGGAGATTCAGGACGCCATTTCCACCGCCATCGGTGGGCGTGAAGCAGGAGCGCTGTTTGAAGGTGACCGGCGTTTCGATATCCAAGTTCGCTTGGCGGACGAGTGGCGCAATGATGTCGACAAGATCCAGCAGCTGCCTATTCGTCTGGCCAATGGCGATGGGCTGGATGGCCCAGGGTTTGTGCGCTTGGCTGATGTGGCGAGCGTGGTGTCCGCACCGGGTCCGAACCAGATCAGCCGTGAAAGTGGCAAGCGTCGCGTGGTGGTCACCGCGAACGTTCGTGGTCGCGATATCGGCTCTTTTGTCGCCGAGGCCGAGAGCAAGATCGCCCAGGCGGTGAGAGTTCCTACAGGTTATTGGACGACTTGGGGCGGCACCTTCGAGCAGCTTCAGTCGGCGGCCAAACGCCTGCAGATTGTCGTGCCGGTATCACTGCTGCTGGTGTTCACGCTGCTCTTTATGATGTTCGGCAATGTCAAAGATGGCTTGCTGGTATTTACCGGCGTGCCCTTTGCGCTGACAGGCGGGATCATGGCCTTGTGGCTGCGTGATATTCCGCTATCGATCTCCGCAGGCGTGGGTTTCATTGCTTTGTCGGGCGTGGCGGTACTCAATGGCCTGGTCATGATTTCCTTTATTCGCAGTTTGCGTGAGAACGGCATGGGATTGGACGAGGCCATTCGCGAAGGCGCATTGACTCGCCTACGGCCAGTGCTGATGACTGCCTTGGTGGCGTCTCTGGGCTTTATCCCAATGGCCACTGCAATTGGTACGGGGGCGGAGGTTCAGCGGCCTCTGGCCACGGTGGTAATTGGCGGAATCTTGTCCTCAACGGCGCTGACGTTGCTGGTTCTGCCATTGCTCTACCGCTTGGCCCATCGCATGCGTTAAGTTCGCAACGCTGTTCGTGTACAAGCAGAAAGCCCCGCTGAAAGCGGGGCTTTCTGCTTGTAGGGAGTGGGGTCACTAGGTTGCGTCCAGTGCAGGTACTGCTTGTTGCCTGGCTCTCTGATGGTTAGATTGGCTGGCCACACTAGTACGCGCTACCACCTGTAGGATCTACATGAAAGGACGTGAAAGCGGCATGCCAGAAGAGGACTATTGGCAGAGTTTCTTCGACGCCGATGGCGTTGTCGAAACTCTGTTCGATGCTGCTGGTGTCGCAGGTGATCTGGTCGAGTTTGGTTGCGGCTATGGAACATTCACATTGCCCGCTGCGCGTTGTACGCGCGGTGTGGTCACTGCGCTGGATATTGAGCCGCTGATGGTGGCGCGTGTAAGGCAAAAAGCCGAGGCGCAGGCGCTGCACAATGTACGAGCAGAGATACGGGACTTTGTCAGTCAAGGCACGGGCCTGGTTAGCGCTACTCAGTCCCATGCCATGATTTTCAACCTACTGCACCTGGAGCAGCCATTGGCGTTATTGCGAGAGGCGCATCGGACACTTCACTGCGGAGGGACTGTTGCCGTCATGCACTGGCGCAGTGATGTCCCGACGCCGCGCGGGCCCTCTCTCGATATCCGCCCGCGCCCAGAACAATGTCAGGCATGGTTGTACGCTGTTGGTTTCACTGATATCAGGCAGGTCGATGTACAGGCCTTTAGCCCATATCATTTTGCTCTGCTCGCTACACGCTGATGGCGATGCTCTTTTTCTGATGTGGATTACATCCACCGGAAGAGCTGTTTAGTTAATCTGCCGATATGACGTTTGATATTCGCTGTGCGGCTATGGAATATAAAATACGCCAAATAAAAAAAGCGCCCCGAAGGGCGCTTAGGGTACACCTCTTTCCAAAGGAGCTCGGGAGCTTCTAGAGGTGAACATCGTTCGGAAGTGAGCGGTTAGTCAGCGTTGGTTTCTTTTTTAAGTTCGGTATTGGCCCGATCTTGGTTGCTGGACTTAACCTTTAGTTCGTCCGCCGGCTTGGCAGCAGGCTCAGTTCCGTGAATTCGTTTTTGATCTGCTCGAAATTTTGCCTGAGCTTTCATTGAGCGATCATAGCCATCTTCTGCATAAGTCTGTGTGGAACCGACAAGAAGTACTGATCCAATAACTAGGGCTTTCAACATCTTCATAAGGCAGGCCTCGTAAAATTCAATTATTAGCTTGTCGAGGTTCATGGACAAGTTCTGCAAGTTCGAGTGAATTTTACGGAGGTGAAGCTAACAGCAGCGTGAGCCCAACATTACATTCTTGAAATCTAATAACTGCCTATCTTGTTATGCATGAGCGGGCAGTGCTTTTAGAGCCCGCCCGCCCATCCATTTTTAGAGCACGCTCAGTGGGTACTCGACGATCAGACGAACCTCGTCCAGATCCGACTCGTAATCCGTTGCGCGGGTAGTCATCTGGCGAACACGGAAGGACATCTCTTTCAGTGAGCCCGTTTGGACGACGTACTTGGCTTCGATGTTGCGTTCCCAGCGCTTCTGGTCAGTCAGCGGGTTGCCATCGGCATCACGACGCATATACACACTGTTGGCGTCGGAATAGTCCGCATCTGTACCCAGCGCATAGCGCGTCATGAAGGTCAGTCCAGGAACGCCATAGCTGGCCATATCTAGGTCGTAGCGCAGCATCCAGGACTTCTCTTTCGGCGAGTTGAAGTCGCTGTACTGAATAGAGTTGTCGAGGAAGATGGAATCAGACTGGCGCAGGTAGTCGAAATCATCGTCGCCGTTGTTGCGCTGGTGCGACAGGGCAACGCTGTGTGCACCGAACTGCACACCCACTTTGCCGCTGTAAATGTCGTTATCGAACTCACCCAACAGCTGCTGGCCGTCATCAACAGCTTTGTAGTAGTTCAAGCCACCGAACAAGGAAACACTGTCGGTCAGCGGGTAGGTGAAGGACGTACCGGCATAGTGCTGCTTCCAAGCATCCTTGAGTTGGCTGCTATAGAGACTAAAGCTCAGGTTGTCATTTAGCGAATAGTCACCGCCGAAATAGGCAACCCATGGAGACGCGACAGAGCCCGCATAGAAGGTTGCGAACTCATCACGCATGGTGCTGACCTGCGGCTGGCTCATGGCATGCAGGCGGCCACCCTGAAGGGTCAAACCATCAAAGCTTGTGTTCTCAACCGTAACGCCGCGAAAGCTTTCCGGTAGCAGGCGGGAGTCACCGTAGTGAACCACCGGCGTCATGGGGAACACATCACCCACTTTGACAACGGTGTCGAATAGCCGGGCTTTTACTGCACCACCCACTTTGGAGTAGTTATCTTCGGCTTCACCATCACTATTTACCGGCAGCAGATTAACAGTACCACCTGGGCCATATCGACCATCCCCGGTATCCAGTTTAAGGCCGAGCATGGCGAAGGCATCAATACCAAAGCCTACGGTGCCTTGGGTAAAGCCCGACTCGAACTGGCCAATGATCCCGTGTGCCCAAGCTTCAGTATAACCATTGTCAGTGTTGCTCGACTGACCTTTACGAAAGTCACGATTCATGTAGAAGTTACGGTTGAGAATATTGAAACTGCTACCTTCTACAAAACCTTCGGCTTGCTCTTCTGCGGCCGCCATGAGCGGAGCTGCACTGACAATCGCCGAAAATACTGCAAGGGATAGTTTGGTTTTATTAAGCATTTATTGCTCCTTTATAATTGGCAGTTATTAGTCTAGTTTTCGCCATGGCGTTCTTATAGGTATTGCACCCTCAAGCGCTCTGCGCCTTTGGGGAGCTGAGCCCTATCCTTGCAAGCTGAAGATAACTTGAAGATGATTGGAAAATTACAATTCTGTAATCTTCACAAGGCGGCAATGAAAGTTGTCTTAAAGCGACATTTGAATTCAGATTTTCAATAGAATCCGACGGGTAGGTCGAGAGAGCTCCAGCCTTGATCAGGCCGAATGTTCATGACTGCCAGCTCATAGGACGGTGCACTCAGATAGATCGATAGCGCCGGGCTGATGTGACAAGCCGGCTGGGGGTGACGCCGGTTGATCTTGTTTGGATGCTCGTAAGCGTCCACCCGAATCACCTTGCGTGATTCGGGCATGCTGCTCACTCCCGCCGTGTAAGCCAGCATTTCGCTGACGAGCTGGAGCTGGCAGGCGCACTGCGTATATTCCAGCTCATGGCAGTAATGGTGCATGAAACTGTGACCGCATGGGTGTGAATAGCCATGGGCTCAGCGCTTACCAGACGAAGAGTTGGTTGATGCGACCAAGAACCTAGCAAGGTGCGATTACTACAGCGGCTGAGAGTTTCCGTAGTTAAAGCCATTTGCCGCCAAGGTTGCCCAGCGGCGCTGACGGTGGGCGTAGAACAGGCGCGCAAATAGCCAGACGAACGGAGTGAGGACGCCCGCCTTGATGGTCACGCTATCTCGGTAAAGCGTTCCGCCGTTGACCTCTTGTGCCGTAATGAGGTGATCCCACTTGCTGATCAGCGGGCTGTAGCCGTTGTCTCTTAGCATGAAAATCTGAGCATTTTCCGTCTGCGGGTATGTAATCACAATCGCCTGACGGCCAATGGGAAGTACGCCGAATAACTTCAGCTTGACCCAGTAAGTGCCCTCGCTCCAGGTGCCAGGAAACTCAACGGGAGTCAGCGGGCTGAAACTCAGCAACGGTGATGCAACCTGATGCAGCAGACGTGGCGTGCGCACCTGGGCGATCACCTCTGCCAGTGAGCATGGCAGCTGGGTAGAGATATCAATTTGCATGGGCGCAATCACCGACCGGATTGAGTTTACTTGTCATCGGCAAGCAAGGTCTGTGGTTCTTCGGGAACCGGCATGGGCTTGAAAGCACTGACCCTGGAGCGGCCTGTATTGCCGATAGGCACCCAGATTTTGGAGAACAGCAGGGCCGCGAAAATACGTGGTAGTTGCCCCGCGACCTCGCGGTAATCGCCGGTCTGCCAGCCGAGCACAAGCATCAGCCAGTGTGACCCAGCATGCAGCACGGGTTGGCGTTGGGTCAGGATGTGCGCGCGCTCTAACCATTGAAAGGCATCTGCGCTGCGCTGTTCCTGCATGGCCTGCCGGGCCTGCTGAAAGGCTTGTTCAATTGCGAGTTGCAATGCTGCTTTCATCTTCAATCCTCCGATCCTACTTTTTAAGCAGGCGCAGGCCGTTGAACACCACCAGCAGGCTGACGCCCATGTCGGCAAAGACGGCCATCCACATCGTCGCCTGCCCCGTTAGGGTAATGGCGAGAAACAGGGCCTTGATCCCTAACGCCAGCACGATGTTCTGCTTGAGGATGACGGCGGTCTGTTGAGACAGGCGGATGAAGGCCGGGATCTTGCGCAGGTCGTCATCCATCAAGGCCACATCCGCAGTTTCGATGGCCGTGTCCGTGCCGGCGGCGGCCATGGCGAAACCGATTTCAGACTTCGCCAGCGCCGGCGCATCGTTGATGCCATCGCCGACCATCCCTACAACGTAGCCGCGCGCCTGCAATGCTTCAATGGCCTGCAATTTGTCGACTGGCAGTAGGTTGCCGCGTGCCTCGTCGATGCCTACCTGCTGTGCAATCGCATCTGCGGTGTGCGGGTTATCGCCGGTCAGCATTGTGGTCTTCACGCCAAGCGCATGAAGCTCCTCAATTGCCTGGCGGCTGGAGCCCTTGACGGTATCGGCAACGGCGAACAGGGCAATGGCACGCTGCGGATTGCACAGCACCACCACTGTTTTACCTTGGCGTTCGAGACGCTCCAGCGTCGCTTCCAGCTCGGGTGAGCAGAGGCCAAGCTCTTCCACCAGGCGGTGGTTACCCAGGTGGAAATCTATGCCTTCGATGGTGCCTCGAACACCTCGACCCAGTAGGGCTTCGAATCCTTCAACGGCGGTAAACGCCAGCCCATTCTTACTGGCATGCTTGGCTATCGCTTGCGATACCGGATGGTCAGACCGACTGGCGAGGCTGGCGGCATGTGTGCGGTAGACTTCTGAGTCCTGATCAACCAGCGGCATGTAATCGGTCTGCACCGGCTTGCCGTGAGTAATAGTGCCGGTCTTGTCGAGTGCCAGGAAGCCAAGCTTGCCGCCGGTTTCAAGGTAGACACCGCCTTTGATCAGAATGCCTTTGCGCGCAGCCGCAGCCAGGCCACTGACAATGGTGACGGGCGTTGAAATAACCAAGGCGCAAGGGCAAGCGACCACCAGCAGTACCAAGGCACGATAGATCCAGTCGTACCAGGGTTCGGCCATGAAGAGTGGCGGCACAATGGCGATAGCCAGGGCGAATAGGAATACGACAGGGGTGTATACCTTGGCGAATTGGTCGACAAAGCGCTGGGTCGGAGCACGTGAACCCTGTGCCTCTTCGACCGCGTGAATGATGCGTGCCAGCGTAGTGTTGGCAGCGGCTGCCACGACGCGGTATTCCAGCGAGCCTGCTTGATTGATGGTGCCAGCAAAAACCGGGTCTCCGACGGTTTTCTCTACGGGCAGGCTTTCCCCCGTGATCGGCGCTTGGTTGATGGTGGAGTTGCCGGAAGTCACCTCGCCATCGAGGCCGATTCGCTCGCCAGGCCGAACCCTGACCAATGCACCTAAGGCTATGGTTTTAACCTCAACTTCAAGCCATGAGCCGTCTGCTTGCTGCACCGTGGCGCGCTCTGGGGTCAGATCCATCAGGCCGCGGATGGCATTACGAGCCCGACCCAGCGATTTTGCCTCGATCAGCTCGGCCACAGAAAAGAGGAACATGACCATGGCGGCTTCCGGCCATTGCCCAATCAGCACCGCACCGGTAACCGCAATACTCATCAGTGCATTGATGTTCAGGTTGCGGTTCTTCAGCGCAATCCAACCCTTTTTATAGGTCGTCAGGCCGCACAGCAGAATGGCGAGCAGCGCCACACCGGCCACAACCCACTCAGGTGCAAGCTCGGCGAAGTGCAGCACTTCAGCCGATACGGCAGCCACCCCGGATAGCGCCAAAGGCCACCAAGCCTTCTTGCGCGGCGCTGCTTGCGCTTCATCGTTTACTGTTGCTGCACCCTCAACCACTGGCGTGAAACCAAGGTCGCGAATCGCTGCCAGGGCTGCTGGCAATGCTTCTGCTGTGTGGCTAAACGTCAATACGCGCTGAAGCAAGTTGAACTCCAGCGCGCTGATGCCGGTCAGGGAGGAGAGCTTGTCGCGGATCAGCTTTTCTTCCGTTGGGCAGTCCATCTGTTCGATTGTGATGCGGGCTTGCCCCTCAGCAGAGAGCGGTTCTGCTTGCATACCTAGGGATGAGATCGCCGCTTCAATAAGAGCGGTCGACGGCAAGCTGTGCCATACCCCAAGAACGCGATTGATCAGATTGAAATCGAGCTTGTCTATGCCAGCCAGCTTGCTCAGTTTGTCTTGAATCAGCGTCTGTTCGGTGGGGCAGTCCATTTGTTCAATACGGAAACTGCTGAGCCTGGAGCGAACCATGGCATTTACCGTTGTAGTTGCCGTGGCCGAGCACTTAAACGCGCCGCTGGGGTCACAGCAGACATCCTTTGAAACCGCTTCAGGTTTTTGTTCATCACTGCAGCAACCAGCCATGGGGGTATCCTTATTGGTCAGTGCTGTAGAGTGAACACCCTGAAGCCACTACAGGGTCAAGAGTTTGTAGAAGGGGTATTTCATGAAAATTGGAGAGCTGGCCAAGCTTGCCGATTGCCAGGTTGAAACGGTTCGCTATTACGAGCGTGAAGGGCTGTTGCCGACACCGGCTACCTAAGGCTATGGTTTTAACCTCAACTTCAAGCCATGAGCCGTCTGCTTGCTGCACCGTGGCGCGCTCTGGGGTCAGATCCATCAGGCCGCGGATGGCATTACGAGCCCGACCCAGCGATTTTGCCTCGATCAGCTCGGCCACAGAAAAGAGGAACATGACCATGGCGGCTTCCGGCCATTGCCCAATCAGCACCGCACCGGTAACCGCAATACTCATCAGTGCATTGATGTTCAGGTTGCGGTTCTTCAGCGCAATCCAACCCTTTTTATAGGTCGTCAGGCCGCACAGCAGAATGGCGAGCAGCGCCACACCGGCCACAACCCACTCAGGTGCAAGCTCGGCGAAGTGCAGCACTTCAGCCGATACGGCAGCCACCCCGGATAGCGCCAAAGGCCACCAAGCCTTCTTGCGCGGCGCTGCTTGCGCTTCATCGTTTACTGTTGCTGCACCCTCAACCACTGGCGTGAAACCAAGGTCGCGAATCGCTGCCAGGGCTGCTGGCAATGCTTCTGCTGTGTGGCTAAACGTCAATACGCGCTGAAGCAAGTTGAACTCCAGCGCGCTGATGCCGGTCAGGGAGGAGAGCTTGTCGCGGATCAGCTTTTCTTCCGTTGGGCAGTCCATCTGTTCGATTGTGATGCGGGCTTGCCCCTCAGCAGAGAGCGGTTCTGCTTGCATACCTAGGGATGAGATCGCCGCTTCAATAAGAGCGGTCGACGGCAAGCTGTGCCATACCCCAAGAACGCGATTGATCAGATTGAAATCGAGCTTGTCTATGCCAGCCAGCTTGCTCAGTTTGTCTTGAATCAGCGTCTGTTCGGTGGGGCAGTCCATTTGTTCAATACGGAAACTGCTGAGCCTGGAGCGAACCATGGCATTTACCGTTGTAGTTGCCGTGGCCGAGCACTTAAACGCGCCGCTGGGGTCACAGCAGACATCCTTTGAAACCGCTTCAGGTTTTTGTTCATCACTGCAGCAACCAGCCATGGGGGTATCCTTATTGGTCAGTGCTGTAGAGTGAACACCCTGAAGCCACTACAGGGTCAAGAGTTTGTAGAAGGGGTATTTCATGAAAATTGGAGAGCTGGCCAAGCTTGCCGATTGCCAGGTTGAAACGGTTCGCTATTACGAGCGTGAAGGGCTGTTGCCGACACCGGCT
>Ga0224747_10035_pt1 | contig 21284 bp, 18 predicted proteins | sample LIM_F_Water_Pos_FD_182999 | JGI IMG/M metagenome (GOLD analysis project Ga0224747, IMG submission 182999) | Enriched cells from gastrointestinal tract of the lab mouse from Pacific Northwest National Laboratory (PNNL), Richland, Washington... | ecosystem: Host-associated > Mammals > Digestive... | reverse complement strand
AGCACAGAGGAACGACTGGAATATGACAGCATAAAGAAACATCTGGGCACGGAGACAGCAACACCAACCGGCTATAAACTGTATTATCTATTTCTGACGGTCTCCGCCCTTATATTGTTTGGCCTCTGCATGTGGCGGATATAAGAAAACGCGGGGCGGGTTTGCCAAGCAGGGAATAAGTTCAGAAATTGAGATACGAAGGTATTCTGATAGGCGGTATGACCGTCATAATTAACAGGTAACATAAAAAAAGGGGGATTATGATATGACAGATTACTCACAATTTGAAGCCAGTACAAAATCAGGGATCCATGCGGATCCAAATAGGATCCGGAAACACGATGAAATTATCGGAAAGGTTCTAAAACAGAGGAAAAGTTCTAAAATATATTGTGTGATATGCACGCTACTGGCTGCCACCTGTTTTTTCATTCACTGGATCATCACTGTAATTCTTGGGCTGGCCGCATTGTTCTTTTTGTGGAGGGGCACTGGTAAAATATCGGATGACTACTTAAAGGAGGTATACGAGGAAGGTCTTCTGGTACCTGGACTAATCATAAAAACCAAGCCCCTTACTATTCTTGCTATTGCTAACCTCACTGCCCAGAGCGGGGCAGAGACGATAAACGGCTGTTTCTTCCTTGTAGTAAAAGATTTGGACGGGGCAAAAAAGGAGCTGCATGAAAAAATCCCTTGCTCCTGTTTTTTCTGTTATGAAGGTGGATCCTACCACTCCTCATTTGAACCGCACCCCCTTTACTGGGGAACATCAGATAAACAGGAAATCCAAGCGGCGCTCATGCAGGTTGAAGAAGATAATAAAGAAAATTCCCAGGATGAATGGGAAGTATTGATGCAGATCGCAGATCAGTTTCCCGAATTAAAAGATCAGGAAATCGTTTTATTGGATAAAAATTATGTCCCTTTCGGGATCAAGTCAAACGGCCAGAGTGATTATCGTCCACTAAACCTGGAAACCGCGCAACAGTCCAAGGATTTGGAAATCCACGGACAGAACCACAGAGAGGAACTGAATACAAATAACGGTCTACAGGAAGACATTCCCTATCTGACACAGGATATCCCCGGCAGGGAGATCTATAACAAGATGATCGAAACGGCCTGTCGGCTCCATGTGTACGAATATATCAGCGGACACTGTAAATTAGGGCATCTCATCAGCTTTGAACACCCAGGGCTGTTTACCTATATCGGCGATTCTCTCAGTTTTTTACAGGAAGTCCAGGCCGGTCATTATACGCTGGCAGAGGGGGAATATCCGCTGATCTATGAAAAATGCCTGATCACAAACAACGGGTGCTATCAGAATAAAGAATTCCTGCCCTGGGACAAGATAGACTTTTCTATTAAATTTAACTTTGAGAACGGCATGAAACTACTTTTGAACGGAAAAAAAATCGCAGAGTTCGCTACCCATTTTGACAACTATCCCAACGCAGAAAATATGACGGAACAGGAACAGAAAATGGCTGCCCAGAAGGAAGCAGCCCGGATACTGGACTTTATGAGGGAATTAAAACATCTTAGCGCAGCAGCGCAAGTCTAACAGTTAATATCTCACCAATAAAAGAAGCACCCCCGCCCTGTAACAGCCTCTCTGTCAGGACGGGGGTTTTAACATATCAATGATTTCATTTATTTTTTAATCTTTACTTTTGCCTGCTTACTCCATGCTCCCTTTTTGCCATGAGCCGATACGGCACGGACACGAAAATAATATGTCTTTTTCTTCTTCAGCTTTGTGATCTTATAACTCCTTTTCGCGGTTGTCTTTGTTTTTGCCTTTTTAAATTTCTTATTCTGGCTGTACTGGATCTGGTATTTCTTCGCCCTCGCCGCCTTTTTCCATGTAAGGATGACAGTCTTCTTCTTTTTGTTCTTTGCTTTCACGGAAGAGACCTTTGCCGGCTTCGCCTCTGTCTTTGGCTTGTCGTTCCCAATGTCTGTGCCGGGAGTAACCGGCGTGCCGTCGGCAGGCGGTTGAGAAGCACTTCCGTTTCCACCCGATGAACCGCCTGTGCTGTCTCCCCCGGACGGACCGGTTGGTTTAGAAGGATTATCCGTTCCCGTTCCGTCGTCTTCCGGAGGCAGTGACGGGGTCTGGCCGGGATTTTCATCCTTCGTACTCAGCGTCCCCGTTTTTTTCAGCGAAGCCGCTGTCAGATCAAAATGCAATGCCGGACGCACTGCGTTTTCAGCGTCAACGTGTGTGCCAAATGGAAGAGCAGCGCCTTCATCCCCTATATATGCCACATAGGTACCGATCTCACCAATTGATCTCAGCCACCAATAATCAGTTGGGCGGTAATCATCATCCTGTACATAGGCTGTGCGTGCAGGGCTGTCACACCAGAACTCTGTCGGAAAACCATATTCCTTACTCGTCATATCCGAAAGGGAAGGAAGAGATACAAAATCCATCGTATCCGCTCCACCATCGGTTCCATACCATGGATTGTCTTCATTTTCCCAGTTATAATTTCGGATTCCCTTTTTCTCCTCTTCCTTAAATGTATTCTGATAAAACTCCCCATTCAGCCAGGAACGCAGGCTACTGGTTTCCCACGTAACGTCTTCACGAATATCATGAATCTTCCGGTCTGCCATCAGGCGGTCCGCCATCAGATACGCATCCCCATCCCTTATAGATAAAACTCTCCACTCCATTGGCTGACCCTCTTTTGTCGTACCCAGCTCTACCAGATCCCACTCGCTCTCATCCAGACCCGTTTCTACTTCCGCAGCCTTTTCCAGCTGCATAACTGACAGATCCAGATGCAGGGCAGGACGTATGCCATCCAAATCAATCGAGAGACTGTCTCCGTATGAATTAACAATACCTGAATTAAAAACATACGCTGCCGCATCGCCGGCATAACCAGGCGATCTAAGCCACCAGCCGCCATCTCCTCCCCTTGTGATCGTATCCTCTCCCGGCTGCCCAGCATAAGGAGTAACCTTTGCCATCCTTGCCTGATCATCCAGGTCTATATCTCCGTCAAATCCATACGCCGTTGAAGAGACTTCTTCTATAGAAGGAAGGAAAACCTTATCCCTTGTATCGGCGCCACCGTCCGTACCATATTCCGGATTATCCGCATTGGTTACCGCCGTCTCTTTAATGGCAGCTCTCTCCTCTTCACTAAAAGCGTCCCGATAGAACTCTTCATTCAGCCATTTTCTAATGGAACTGTTTTCCCATGTGACAGTTTCTGCTTCAGCTTCATATGGCAGGAAGTCAAGCACCCGTTCGGAAAGCAGAAACACGTCGGTGTCATTCACTGAAAGTACCTGCCACCGGATTGGCTGCTTCTCATCCATCTGATCCGCCTCACCGTCCCCATTGGCATCCTCCTGCCAGTAACTGCCAAAGGTCACCACATCGCGAACCTTCATCTTGATCCTGGGATTTCGCAGGCCGGAAGCTTCATCCAGTTCTCCCCCCTGTTCACTGATCCGGGGATTCTGCAAAATAACGCTGCCAGCCGCTCCCGCTTTTGGTGCCGGCCCCAAACTACTCCCCAGCAGCAATATAGTGAGCGCCGCCGCAAGGATGCGTCTTCCCTTTCCTGTATTTACTCTCCTCAATATACTTTTCCTCCCTTTCTATATGCCTTTCACAGCTTTGAAACAAAACTGCAGAACAATACATAGCAGCTAAGTTAGATTTCTAATTCGGATTATACTATGTGAACCATTATATGTCAATATACAAAAAATGGTTCTGACTAAATACGGATTGCATTTTTCAACATTCAACGATATAATCAGTATATCCTGACAAAGACCAATCATCAGATCCGGAGGTACTCTATGAAAGCAGTTGTAACACGAGTGACAGAAGCTTCTGTTACTATTGAAGAAACTATCCATGGAAAAATAGAAACAGGATTTCTTGTTCTGCTGGGCGTGGGACCGGATGACACAGAGGAGGATGCCATGAAACTGGCAGACAAAGTCTGCGGTGTCCGGGTATTTGAAGATGAGAGTGGGAAAATGAACCGAAATCTGGAACAGGTAAACGGAGAACTCCTGGTGGTCTCCCAGTTTACCTTATATGCGGACCTGAAAAGCCGGCGTCCCGGGTTCAGCGGGGCGGCGAAACCAGATGCCGCCCTTCCGCTCTACGAGCGATTTATGTCGGCATGCATGGATCGGGGATTTCATGTAGAACATGGGGAATTCGGGGCGGATATGAAGGTGGCATCAGTGAATGATGGACCTGTCACCCTGCTTTTCGATACAAGGGGATAATGTCCCACACAATTTGAATATTCTTGCAACAGTCTGGCGGGATCAGCCGTCTTATAATCAGACCCGTTCAACGGAGATGTTGAACATTATATAATGAAAGGACTGATAGATATGAAAAAAATTGCGGGAATATTGTTAGCATTCTCAGCCTGCTTTTTCCTTGCGGGATGTAACAACATCCGGCAAGGTGCATCGGCATCAGAGACCAGTAGAACAGAGAAAACAAAGACAGCATCAGACCAAGCCATCATCAGGAATGAAGAAACGGATGGCAAAGACGAGAAAGAGAACCTGAGAGTTTCTTACAAGTGCAAATTAGGAAGTGTTTCACTGTGTATCCCGGATGGCTGGTCCTACCAGACAGAGAAGTACAAAAAAACAAAAGAAGGCGAAGCCTTCGGGATCACATTCTGGAAAGATTCCTCGAAAAAGAAAAATAAGATATCTATCCAGTACACCAACGTGTTTGGCGTATGTGGAACGGGATTGAAGACAAAGAAGGTCAAAATAAATGGCATAAGCGGCGAGGCAGGATATTACGACGGGAAAACCTACTGGGAATACATTGTGCTGGGCGGCAGATTTAAAAATACTGTTACTATTCTGAATTTCTGTGAAAGTGAATCCTGGTGGGATCGCAATGCAGACCAGATCATGGAGATCCTGAACACGCTTATTTATAAGATTTCGTAAATTTCAGAGGGAGGCAGCACCATCGGACTGTCTCCCTGCACGCAGCTCTACAGTGGAAAGGTTTCCTGAATCACCTCTTCTGCAGTTCATCCAATGTCAGATGATACGCCGGTAAAAACTCTTCCATAAATATTTTTACTTCCTCCAGCCCCAGTTCAGTAAGGGCCTGTCTGGTGGTTTGGAGGGCGGTCTGGAATTCCTGATTGCCGGAGCGGAGTTCTTCCATACATTTGATCAAGGCAGAAAGCTTATCTGCCGCTTTCACGAGTTTCCATTCTTTTTTCGTAGTCTCTCTCTGAAAAAACACCGGATCGTAATATTTCTTCATATAATCCGGCAGCTTATCAAGTAACGTCCGGCTCGCCACATCCTCCACCCTCTTGTAGGCATCTTTAATATCGTCATCAAAATATTTCACCGGGGTCGGCATATCACCAGTTATGATCTCATTGGCATCATGATACAGTCCCATCAGGGCAATCTGCTCTACGTTTACCTGACTGCCGCACCTTTCATTGGATATAATGGCAAGCCCATGCGCCAGCATGGCCACCTCCAGCGAGTGTTCGCTGATATTCTCCTGCCTGGAATTGCGCATCAGCGCCCATCGCTCAATATATTTCATACGGGCCATCATGGCGAAAAATGAATACATATATTTTACCCCCGTCTTTCTCCTTATGATAGTATTTTCCTCATATAATATCCGGTATAGGACTCCTCACACTCTGCCACCTTTTCCGGCGTGCCGCAGGCAACCACGGTGCCCCCCTTATCACCGCCCTCCGGCCCCATGTCGATGAGATAATCGGCCGTCTTTATGACATCGAGATTGTGTTCAATCACAACCACTGTATTACCGCCCTCAACCAGTCGGTGAAGAATCTCAATGAGCTTGTGTACATCGGCAAAATGCAGTCCTGTGGTGGGCTCATCGAGAATGTAGATGGTCTTTCCTGTACTCCGTTTACTCAACTCTGTGGCCAGCTTGATCCTCTGTGCCTCTCCCCCGGACAGGGTAGTGGAGGGCTGCCCCAGCTTCACATAAGAGAGCCCTACATCATATAAGGTCTGTATCTTCCGGTGAATCGTTGGAATATGCTTAAAGAAATCCAGAGCCTCTTCGACCGTCATATCCAGCACATCATAGATACTCTTTCCTTTGTATTTCACATCCAGTGTCTCCCGGTTATATCGTTTTCCGTCGCAGACCTCACAGGGAACATATATATCCGGAAGGAAATTCATCTCAATCTTCAATATACCATCCCCGGAACACGCTTCACAGCGGCCGCCTTTGATATTAAAGCTGAAACGCCCCTTCTTATATCCTTTTGCTTTGGCATCTGGTGTGGCGGCAAAAAGATCCCGTATCATGTCAAATACACCTGTGTAAGTAGCCGGATTGGACCGGGGCGTCCGCCCAATGGGCGACTGGTCAATGTTAATGACCTTATCCAGCTTTTCCACGCCTTCAATCTTAGAATGCTTACCCGGTATGCAGCGGGCGCGGTTCAGCGTCCTTGTCAGGCTCTTTGACAGAATCTCATTCACAAGCGAGCTCTTTCCCGATCCAGAGACCCCTGTTACGCAGGTTAGAATCCCTGTGGGAATCTTTACATTTATCTTCTTGAGATTATGTTCCTCCGCTCCCTTCACTGTAAGATACCCCGACGGCTTACGGCGCTCTGCCGGAACCGGTATCTCAATCCGTTTGCTGAGATAAGCCCCTGTAATGGACTCGGGCACATTCATAATCTCCTCTGCCGTTCCCTGTGCCACCACATAGCCTCCATTCTTTCCTGCTCCTGGGCCGATATCCACCACATGATCAGCCGCCAGCATCGTATCCTCATCATGTTCTACCACAATCAGCGTATTGCCCAGATCCCTGAGCTTCTTCAGCGTGGCAATGAGCTTATCGTTATCCCGCTGGTGCAGCCCGATACTCGGCTCGTCCAAAATATATGCCACTCCCACCAGCCCGGATCCAATCTGTGTTGCCAGCCGGATCCGTTGTGCCTCTCCCCCGGAGAGGGATGCCGTAGCGCGGGCAAGACTGAGATAATCCAGACCGACGTCCACAAGAAAACCCAGCCGGGAACGGATCTCTTTCAATACCAACCGCCCAATCTGCTGCTGCCTCCTGGACAATTCCAGTCCATCCATAAATTCCTTGAGATCCAGTATGGAAAGCTCGCAGATATCTGCGATGTTCTTGTCCCCCACCGTCACCGACAGAGATTCCTTTTTCAGTCGTTTGCCTCCACACGTATGGCATGGCGTGATCTGCATAAAGCTCTCGTACTCCTGCTTTGCCACCTCAGAACCAGTCTCCCGGTATCGTTTCTGAATATTATTCAATATCCCCTCAAAGGCGATATTGTAAACACCGCTGCCATGCCGCCCCGTATAGTGTACCTCAACACGGCGCCCCTCTGTGCCATGCCAGATAATGTCATGAACCTCAGCAGGATAATCCTGAAACGGCGTGTCCAGCGAGAATCCATATTCCGTCGCCATGGCCTCCATTGTGCTGCGGCTGTAGCTCCCCTCTTTCACCACAGACTGCCATCCTGGAGCAGCAATGGCTCCCTCATTGATACTCAGAGAAGGATCCGGTACGATCAACTCCTCATCAAACTCCATCCGGTATCCAATGCCAAGACAGTCCGGGCAGGCACCAAATGGGTTATTAAAGGAAAAGCTTCGAGGTTCCAGTTCTTCAATACTGATGCCGCAGTCTGGGCAGGAAAAGCTCTGACTGAAATTGATGGGATCTCCCCCGATCACATCCACAATCATCAGTCCGTCCGCAAGCTTCAGCACATTTTCAATGGAATCCGTCAGCCGTTTCTGAATCCCGTCTTTGATCATCAGCCGGTCTACAACAATCTCGATATTGTGTTTCTTGTTCTTCTCCGGTTTGATCTCCTCACTGAGTTCATACTGGTTCCCATCGATCATTACCCGGACGTAGCCACTTTTCTTTGCCTTGTCCAGAACCTTTACATGCTCTCCCTTACGTCCGCGGACTACCGGTGCCAAAAGCTGGATCTTCGTGCGTTCCGGCAGCTTCATCACCTCATCCACCATCATATCCACACTCTGTTTCTTAATCTCTTTCCCACATTTCGGACAATGAGGGATCCCGATCCGGGCGTAGAGCAGCCGGTAATAATCATAAATCTCTGTCACTGTCCCCACCGTAGAACGAGGATTCCGGTTGGTGGATTTTTGGTCTATGGAAATCGCCGGAGGCAGACCCTCGATGCTTTCCACATCCGGTTTCTCCATCTGTCCAAGGAACTGCCTGGCGTAGGAAGAAAGAGACTCCATATATCTTCGCTGCCCTTCCGCATAGATGGTATCAAAAGCAAGGGATGATTTCCCAGAGCCGCTAAGCCCTGTCAGCACGACAAATTCATCCCTGGGAATGTCCAGACTGATATCCTGCAAGTTGTGTTCTTTTGCTCCGCGGATGCGGATCATGCGTTTCTTTTCCATTTTTTACCTCCCAATGGCCTGTCACTCTATTTCCTGCAACTGTTTTTTATATTCAATCATCTTATCCCGCAGCTCTGCTGCCAGTTCGAAATTCAGATCCGTTGCTGCTTTGTTCATATTTTTCATAATTTTGCGAATCGCCTTCTGTAGTTCTTCCGCACTCATGGATTCCGGGTCCTTCTCTTCTTCCAGAATGTCTGCAGAAGCCTTCTTTGAGATCCGGATAAGATCTCTCACTGCCTTCCTGATGGTCTGCGGGGTTATTCCATGTTCTTCGTTGTATGCCTGCTGCACCTTCCGGCGGCGGTTCGTCTCCCCTATGGCTTTCTTCATAGAATCCGTCTCGTTATCTGCATACATGATCACATAACCCTCGGCATTGCGCGCTGCACGGCCAATGGTCTGGATCAATGATGTCTCCGACCGCAGAAAGCCTTCCTTATCCGCATCCAGAATCGCCACCAGGCACACCTCGGGAATATCCAGTCCCTCCCTCAGCAGATTGATTCCCACCAGTACGTCAAAGACATCCAGCCTCATATCCCGTATGATCTCTGACCGCTCCAGGGTATCAATGTCCGAATGGAGATACCGGACACGCACACCTACCTCCTGCAGATATTTTGTCAGATCCTCCGCCATCCGTTTCGTCAGCGTTGTGACAAGTACTTTGCCTTTCTTCTCTGTCACCTTTCGGATCTCGCCAAGGAGGTCATCCACCTGTCCCTTAACAGGGCGAACAATAACCTCTGGATCAAGAAGTCCGGTGGGACGGATAATCTGCTCCGTCCGCAGAAGCTCATGGGCCTGTTCATAATCGGACGGAGTTGCCGACACAAAGAGCATCTGGTTAATATGCCCCTCAAATTCCTCAAAATTCAAAGGCCGGTTGCTCTTGGCGGAGGGAAGGCGGAATCCATATTCCACCAATGTGGTCTTCCGGGACTGATCCCCTCCATACATCCCCCTTACCTGGGGAACCGTAATATGAGACTCATCTATTATTATCAGAAAATCATCCGGAAAATAATCCATCAGTGTATGCGGCGTATCACCGGGATTCAGGCCGCTTAAATGCATGGAATAATTTTCTATGCCAGAACAGAAACCCGTTTCCCGCATCATCTCAATATCAAAGTGCGTCCTCTCGGAAATCCTCTGAGCCTCAATAAGCTTGTCCTCACTTTTAAAGTAGGAAACTCTTTCCTTCAGCTCCTCTTCGATTCCCTGAATTGCCCGCTCCATCTTGTCCTGTGATACTACATAATGGGAGGCCGGAAAGACGACCATATGTCCCAGCTGACTGATGGCATCCCCCGTCAGCACATCAATTTCCTGGATCCGGTCCACCTCATCACCAAAGAATTCCACCCGGAGAGCCCGGTCTGTAGCTGAGGCCGGAAAGATTTCCACCACATCCCCTCTGACCCGGAAAGTTCCCCGGTGAAAATCCATGTCATTTCTTGTATACTGTATATCAATAAGCCTGCGGATCACCTCATCCCGGTCTTTCTCCATTCCCGGCCGGAGTGATACCGTCATATTCTGGTAATCAATCGGACTACCCAGACCATAGATACATGACACGCTGGAAATAATAATGACATCCCTTCGCTCTGTCAGCGCCGCTGTGGCAGAATGCCGCAGCTTATCAATCTCATCATTGATGGCAGAATCCTTTTCTATATAAGTATCTGTGGAGGGCACATAGGCCTCCGGCTGATAATAGTCGTAATAGGACACAAAATATTCCACTGCATTCTCCGGGAACATCTCCTTGAATTCTCCGTATAGCTGCGCTGCCAACGTCTTGTTGTGGGCGATTACGAGCGTTGGCTTCTGCAAGGCTTGTATCACATTTGCCATTGTGAATGTCTTGCCGGAACCCGTAACCCCTAGTAAAGTCTGGAATTGATTGCCTTCCTGAAAGCCTTTCACCAGCTCGGCGATTGCCTGTGGCTGATCGCCGGTGGGCTTGTATGGGGCATGTAATTTAAACTCTGGCATATGAAAACCTCCAATTTGTGACCGAAAAAAGTTCGCCTATTCGCCCAAAATTCGTGTAATTTGATTTTTGATTCGTGTAAAATGGGCTTGCAAAGCTGGCGAATAAGCGTTAAAATAGCAATTACACGAATGCAGGTCACAAAACCGTATTTTTGAAACTAAATAACACTGAATAACAACAACTAATACAGATAGTATTATCCAGTCACTTGGTTTTTCATTATAACATATAAACTAATAAAAGTACAGAGCAAAATCGAACTTTTGTTCTGTACTTTTTTATGAGATTTGTTATGCCATTGTCTTAATTTTATCCAAGAAACTCACTGATATTATCTATATAATCATCTTCTGAAAAATCTGTGCCGCTTTCACTTTCTTCCTTTGGGATTACTTCATCAATAAATGGCTGGAGATCGTCTAAACAATCTTCTATGATTTCCGCAGTATCTCCGTAAACATCTATGGTAATAATTTCTTTTGCATGTCCCATTAGCTGTGATACCGCTTTGGGATTGAAATTGTTCTTTAATAATATGGTACAGAATGTGCTTCTCAAATCGTGCCATCTTATATCGGGCAGTCCATTATCCTCCAGCAGCTTTTTATAATGCCTCCAATGAAAATCTTTACTCCTCGGACGTCCATAAGTGGAACAGCAGATATAATCCAAATCCTGAAATGTGCCTGACCGCCTTCTGCGGTTCTTCTCATATACTTTTCTTTCTTCCAGAATGGCTTCAAACACATAATCCGGTATGGGGATGGTTCGGTAACTGGACGGCGTTTTCAGTCCGATTTCCTGCTTTGTAAACGTCTTAGCCGGGAAGTCCCCGGCAGTCGTGTTCGGCTTCTTGCCTAGCTGCCTCTGTACTTTTAATGTCCGGTTGATATAATCTATATCGGAATATTTTACCCCATTGATTTCACACCGTCTTAATCCCAACAATACTGCAAAAAGTACCTGCATATGGATTGGCGTATCCTTACTCGCTTCAATGAGCGTTAAAACCTGCTCCATATTCAATGTCTTTTGTGTATCAATGTTCCGGGTATGATAGGCTTTCTTCTCTACCTGCTTTGGCAGTGCCACATCAATCGTTGGGTTGATGGATATGATTTTCTTATTTACAGCATACTGCATGGATGTGTTCATCACCGTTTTCACAAGCCTTGCGATAGAAACAGAAGCCGCCGCTTCTTCATAATAAAGGCTCTGGATATGGCTCCGTTTGATTTCTGTCATTCTGATGTTGCCCATCGCCGGAATCACATGGTTATTCACGATATTGGAATAGGTTTCATAGGAGCCGCTTGTAATGCGTGGGCGCATTTCTTTTTCAAGCCAGAACAGCATAAAGTCTTTCACTTTTACGCTGGTATATACCACATATGTGCCTGAATATAATTCGCCCAGCGTCTTGTCCCTGTCCGTGTTCGCCGCTTTCTTTGTCGCAAATCCGGATTTCTGCTGTGGTATTTTTGTCCCGTCCGCATAAATCAGCACTACACGATAGCCAAACTTATTCTTGATCGGCGTGACGTTATATACCTTCCAGTCCACAAACTGCTGTAATTTCAAATCAAATTCCATGTTATCCTGTCCCTTCCCTGCCTTCTGGAATAAAAGAGTCATTCATAAAGGCAATAATCTTTTCTTTCTCATCCATGACGTCGCAATAATATTCAAAGGTTGTATTGACAGAACTGTGTCCCAACAACCCTGATATTTTCACAAGAGGAACACCCTGCTCCACCAAAATGGTGGCAAACATATGGCGGAGCCCATGCACGGTTACGGCAGGAAGCCCATTCCGCACACACAGCTTTGTCTAAGCATTGTTCATGGCGGACAGGCTATGTACCTTTCCATTTGCCTGACAACTGATATAATCGTTATCAATAAAAGCCTCCTGCATCTTTTCTTTATACATATCTATCTGACATTTTCTTTTCTCCAGCTCTGTAATAATGACCTCTGGCACACGCAGCACCCGGAAACTGTTGGGCGTTTTTGGATCACGCTCGATTGAAATATTTTCTTCAATCCTGCTCCCCTCTTTTATAATAGGGTTTGCAACAATCTGTCTGCTGATTTTCACACTACGGCGTTCTAAATCAAAGTCGGAAAAATTCAGCCCATAGATTTCGCCTTTCCGCAGTCCGCAAAACAGTCCAAACAGAATTTCCAGATACCAGTTATCCTTTGAAGCCGCCTGAAGGAGTATTTTTATTTTCTCCCTGCTGAGAATCACGATATTGGGCTTCTTTCGCTTATACGGCTTTGTTTCCGGCACGGGATTCACATTGATATAGCCCTCTATGACTGCCTCTTTCATGGCAAGATTCAAAATTTCCCGTCCCTTGTTTCCTGCCGAAACACAAGCCTTTGACGTCCTCTCCAGAAGTCCGTCCAGATATTCCACGCTGACAAACCTCATCTTTATATCATAATCAATGTTTGGGATAATCAAGTCATATAAGGCGTATGCCCCAACCATTCTTGTTGTCGTTTCAATTCTTTTTGAAAACACTTCTTCAAACCAGTAGATAAGATAATCTTTAAAGAGAACATCTTTATTGGATTTGCTGGAAAGCTGCTGTTTCCGCAACAGCGTATTAAATTCTTCCTCGCATTTCCTATAACTAGCCTCCGCCTCTGCCTGACTGGAAAATCCGCCTTTCTTTCCATATTTAACAATGCCGTTGTCTTGCAGTGCCTTTGTACGGTGATACCATGAATTTCGTTCAAAAAAAGCAACACTTTTTTCCTGTGTTTTCTTCCCCATTCCTATCACTGGACCTATGTCAATACTTTGGACAAAAAAAGTCGAAAGATTATGCTGTTTTTTTTAGTTCCTCATCCTCCTTTTGCTGTGGTGTCAAATAACCAATAGAGCTATGTATCCGCTTACGATTATACCAGCTTTCTATGTATTCAAAGATTGCTCTGCGGGCTTCCTTTGAATCTTGGTAAGTATGAAGATATATTTCTTCCTTTTTCAGTACAGAATGGAAAGATTCAATGCAGGCATTATCGTATGGATTTCCCTTACGGCTAAAGGAATGCAGGATTTCTTTCCTGGCCAGGCAGTCTTCAAATGCCTGGCTTGTATACTGGCTTCCAAGGTCGCTGTGCAAAATGATCCCTTTTGTATCCCTGACGTTCAGGCACGCATTCTCTACCGCTTTCACTGCCAGTTCCGCTGTCATAGATGTGCCATAGGCATAGCCGATGATTTTACGGCTGCACAAATCCATGACAGACGCCAGATAAGTCCATCCTTCTTTCTGCACATGGATGTAGGTAATATCTGTGCACCATTTTTGATTGATGATTTCTGTTCCAAAATCACGTTTCAAGATATTCACTTTATCATCTGGGATACTGCCATGATTGGCATGGTGGCTGTACTTCTTTACTACCACAGAGCGCAGTCCCTGCTCTGCCATATGCCTCTGGACCCGCTTGATGCTGCAGGGTGTTCCGGCACCATTGAGTACACGGCATAGTTTGACAGCCCCATATCTGCGTTTGGAATCCTCAAAGGCCTGTTTCACTTTCCTGCCGAATTCCTCATACTCCATCCGCTTATTTGAAGGTACACAAACCAGAGCCTTGGTCTACGGATATGTGGAACATTGTAACAAGCTGAATAAACAGCCGAAAGCTTGGATACTGCCCCTCTTTCTCCACGGATTGCAAATGCCTTGCCGAAATACCAAGCTCCTCGGCTAATTCTTCTCTTGTAATCCGCTGTTTTTCACGGGCATCTTGGATTGCATGCCCTAATTCCATAAAGTCAAAATTTTCTATAATTTCGCTCATTTTTTCACCACCTGTTCATTAAATTTTTCCCTTATATTTTACAGAAGTGAAAGTTCCGCTTAAACGATGTGAAATTTCCATGCACAAGAAACTGCACTTCTTATTTTAGGAAAAATTATCTCTTACTTTTCTCAATAGCACTTTTTTCATAATTGTATTATTCGCTTTGACGCATTATAATATCAGTTATGAAGGAGGTTATTTCAATGTTTGATTACATGAATGTAAAAGAAGCGGCTGAAAAATGGGGATTGTCCGAACGGAGAATACAGGTATTATGTGCTACAGACCGAATCCCCGATGTAATGCGAATCAGCAATGTGTGGCTGATTCCAAAGACTGCATCAAAGCCTATAGACGGGCGTTTTAAGAAAAGAGATAAGGAGGAATCAGACAATGTGTAAGATTTTATTGGTTGAAGATGATATGGAAATCAGTACCATGCTAAAGAATTTTTTGACTACAGAGAAATTTGAGGTAATTACAGCGTATGATGGCAAAAGTGCCCTCGACAGGTTCTTTTCGGATAGTTTCAGTCTGGTTTTGCTTGATTTGATGATTCCTCAAATAAGCGGAATTGAAGTCATGGAAAAAATCAGAGAAAACAGCACTGTCCCGATTATTATTATATCGGCAAAAGATACCGATTCTGATAAAACGCTTGGTTTAGGTTTGGGAGCAGATGATTATATAACGAAACCGTTTTCTGTCACAGAAGTATTGGCAAGGATAAAAGCAAATATCCGAAGAACTACACAGTATGCTGCAAGTGCAACAGAACAGCAGCCAATACTTCAAACGGGAAACCTTGTCATGCATCTGAATGAGTATTCAGTAACAAAAAACGGCTGTAAAATAGAGCTTACATCAAAAGAATTTGAAATTTTAAAGCTGTTATTGCAGAATCCAAAGAAAGTATATACGAAAGAACAGATTTATTCCCTTGTCTGGAATGATACCTATTATGGTGATGAAAATGCTGTCAATGTCCATATCAGCAGATTGAGGAATAAAATAGAGGATAATCCTCGTGAACCGCAGTATGTGATTACGGTATGGGGAATTGGATACAAATTGGGGGGAGTGAAATGATGAGCGATAAAACAATCATATTCTTTTTGGCAGTTGTCTCCTGCTTATTATTCCTTGTGGTTTTATACCAGCGTTTTGTTTTTGGCAGGGGAATACAGTCAAAGATAAAACGGATAAATAAAAAATTGGAGGAAATTTTAGAAAATGGAAGTGACGAGAAAGTAATGGTATTTACGGACAACCCTGTTTTGATGGAATTAGGGGGGCAAATCAACCGCCTGCTGATAGACCGTCAGAAAATAAGGGCAGATTTTAAAAGGGAAGAAATTTCATCTAAAAAGATGTTGGCGAATATCTCCCATGACATAAAAACTCCTCTAACGGTCATATTGGGTTATCTGGAAATTATGCGCTTGAACCATGCAGATAATGAGATGTTGAAAAAAGTAGAAACAAAAGCGAATCAAGTTATGAACCTTATCAATCAGTTTTTTACATTGGCAAAACTGGAATCTGGCGATACAAATATAAATCTTGGCAAAGTCAATATCAACGAGATATGCAGGGAGAATGTTTTGGAGTTTTACGATATTTTATTGCAGAAAGATTTCGATGTTGATTTGTTTATTCCAGAAACAGCTATTTTTGTGCAGGGGGAGAAAGAAGCCCTGCAAAGGATTTTATACAATTTATTGTCAAATGTAATACGCTACGGCTCCGACGGAAAATATTTAGGAGTTTTTTTGCGTCAGGACAAGAGCAATGTATATATTGATGTGGTTGATAAAGGGAAAGGGATTGAACAGGAATTTGCATCGAATGTATTTGACAGGCTCTATACAATGGAAGATTCCAGAAACAGGGAAATACAAGGGAACGGATTAGGCTTAACGATTGCGAAGAATCTTGCAAGGCAATTAGAGGGCGATATATTTTTAGACAGCATACCGAATGTCAAAACAACTTTTACAGTAAGCCTCAAAAAAATAACTTATTAAATTCCCTGCGAAAGAAATTCGTAAGAATTAGTCAAGAGTTTTGAAAATCTATATCGCTATAATGATATTCATAAAACACCTTTGGGCGTATTACTATGTCCGAAAAAGGCGTTACTAAGGAAACACCCTACGGGTATCCCTTTATGCCAAAAGGCTGGCATGAACAGAGAAAGGAGGCAAAAAATGTCTTATATTTTGCAAACAAGCCATCTAAGCAAAACGATAGATGGAAAACAGTTAGTCACAGATGTGAATATCCATGTAAAGAAAGGTGAGGTATATGGATTTTTAGGACCGAATGGGGCAGGAAAAACCACGGTGATGAAGATGCTTACAAATCTATGGAAACCGACAAGCGGCACGGCCTGGCTGTTCGGGAAAGCATTGGAAAAAAACTCTTACGAGGTGCTGAAGCGTATGGGAAGCATCATTGAATTTCCTACATTTTATGACCATATGAGCGGAAAGGACAACTTACAGCTTCATTGTGAGTATATGGGATATTATAACAAAGGCAGCGTGGAGGAAGCACTCGGGATGCTTGGGCTTTCGGATGCGGCGGATAAGCCTGCGGGCAGCTATTCTTTAGGAATGAAACAGCGTCTGGGGATTGCCCGCGCCATATTGTGCAAGCCAGAGTTAGTTATCCTTGACGAGCCGACAAATGGTTTAGACCCCGCAGGAATGAAGCAAATCAGAGATTTGTTTCGGATGCTATGTACCGAGTATGGAATGACGCTTATGATATCCAGTCATCTTCTCCCAGAAATAGAAAGTATTGCCGATACGGTTGGCGTTATCCATCATGGAAAGATGATGAAAGAAATATCCATGAAAGAAATTGCGGAAACAAATACGGCGTATATCGAGCTTGCCGTAGAGGATACAAAGAAAGCGGCGTATGTTTTAGCTGAAAAAATGCAGTTAAGTAATTTTAAAATCGTAAACGATTCGGGGATTCGTATTTATGAGCAGGGTGTCACCACACAAAAGATTTCGAGGGAATTGATGGCAAATGATGTAGAGATTGCTTCCATCAGCCAACATACCGAAACATTGGAGGACTATTTCTTAAAAATTACATCGGAGGTGGGAAAATCATGTTAAAGCTTGTCAGACTTGAATGGAAAAAGAATAATATCGGGAAATATATCAAAGGCGTAATCATTATGGCGGCTCTGCTTGGCTTATTTGTTTTTGCGTTAGCGTTTTTGGGTATTGCCAACGACCCCGACGGAACGCTGGACGCTGCGCCTGGGACAGATGCAATCTCCGCTCCCATTGAATTATTTACCAGCATGGCTTTTCTTATTTACACCAGTGTAATGTTGGCGACCTTTATTGTAAGCGCATATAAAAACAAGACCATGAATCTGATGTTTTCCTACCCTATTAAGCGGCAGAAAATTTTAGCTTCCCAAATGATTGCGGTCTGGACTTTTAATTTTGCCGCACTCATTTTAACAAAACTGGCAATTTATATGTGTGTGTTCTTTGGGGCAAAATTTATGCAGTCATCCTTTGTCGTTGATTTTTCAATAGGCAGTCTGTCATTTTATATACAACTGATACTAAAATCAGTGGTAATCGTCAGCATGAGCTTTATTGCCTTGTTTGTCGGGATGGCTTTAAAATCTTCAAAGGCAACGATTGTCACTTCATTTTTGTTGATTTTTCTCACGCAGGCGAACATTGGCGATTTCACAATGGCAGGCAACGCAGTATTTCCTATTATTTTGACGGCTATTTCTTTGCTTTTTGCCGCTTTGTCAATCATAAATGTGGAAAGCAAAGATTTAATGTAGGAGGCGGGGTTATGAATGTGAAAAAAATACTGTTAGCGGGGATTTTAGTGATAGCTTTTGGCATATGCGGATGTGGAAACAAGGAAAAAATAGATTCTAACGAGGAATTTTCGGCGGAAGGCATTTCAGAAATTGTATTGGATATTTCCTCTTGGAATTTAAAAGTGATGGCTTCCAGTGATGACAAAGTACACATAGCCTGCGAGGGAAAAGTCGAAAATGACCGTGATATGCAGGTTGTGCAGAAAGATGGAAAACTAATGGTACAGCAGGATGATGATACGGACAAAAATCTGGCGGAGCAATTTTCGTTTGGTGAAGCAGGGAAGATAATACTGTATATTCCTAAAAATAATGCTGTTTCATTATCCATGAACAATGGTTCGGGAGAGATGGAGTTGGAAGCGGTCAGCATTTCCACTTTGTCCTTGAACAACCAGTCTGGCTATGTAACGATGTCTGATTTCATAGCTGAAAGCGTAAAAATAAAATCTCTTTCAGGCGATATTAAAATAACAGATGCTTCATGTACGTATTCTAATATCAATACAGAATCTGCATATGTTACTATGAAAAATGCAGTTATTGGAAAGGCTGCTGTTTCGACAGATTCTGGCGAAGTGAATATAAGCAACATAAACGGCTATGATTCCCTGTCTGTAGAAACAGGTTCGGGAGATATATCATTGACCCATGAAGCGATGCCAGATAATTTATCCTGCCATATATCCAGTGGTTCGGACGATGTAACCGTACAGCTTAAAAATGCGGAATTCAGTACCGATACGGACGGATGCAAGGATGGGAGCATCGGAAAGGGAGAAAACAGTTTATCTATCATGAGCAACAGCGGAACAGTAATTGTAAAATAGTTTCGGAGTGTAGAAAGATATGGAACAGTATCATTGGATATTTTGCCCTATATGCGATAATAAGACACGCATGAAAATAAGGGAAGATACAGAAATAAAGAACTTCCCTCTGTATTGCCCGAAATGCAGGCAAGAAAGTTTAATCAATGTAAAATCATTAAAAGTAGTTGTTATGAAAGAGCCAGACGCACAGACGCAGAGCCGATGAACTTGTGAGAAATGATATAGTTTATCGGCTCTATTTTTATATAAACATAGGCTGAACAAGCCCACCGAATAAAAAAAACGATGTTTCGGTGAGCTGCTTTGCAATGCTTTGAAATCTCTCCGACTTCGCTTTTTGAAGTTTGGAGGGATTTTTATTGCCTGCAAATAGCAATTTCCATTTACATATATCATATCGGGGATGGGTGGACAGCCTGTTAAAAAAATCCTTGTCAGTGCAAGGGGGTTTTCTACCCAAGAAGTAGAAGTCAAATCTCTATATATAAGAACCAAAATATCTATAAACCGTAAAGGTACGACAGCCTTTGCTGTCGCCAGATAAGGATACTTATATGTAGGATGCGGTGTAGCCTTCTTTTTAGGACTGCGCCGTATCCGTTTGTTAAGCCACAAATTTGAAGTTCTGCGGGTTGTTCCGTATTTCTTCCATCGTGGCAAGGATTTCTTTTTCGGTGGGAATATCTATCATGCCCACCGCCGTAAAATAAATATCTACTTTCACATGGCTGTGACCGCCAGATTTGTCGCTGTTGTGGACTTCGATACGCTCAATCAGCGAATTGACAAGCGTAGGAGTAAGTTCTTTAATGTCGGTCATCTCCCGCAAAGTGCGTAAGACAAGCCTTAAATCCATTACCCGCTGTTCGGCATTCTGCAAGGTCTGGCGGTTTTCTTCCACTTCCAGCGTCAATGCTTTCTGCTCCTTTTCGTAGTTCTGAAGCATTTTAGCAAACCGCTCATCGGAGAGGATGCCGCCTGCGTTTTGCTCAAACACCTTTTCAATCAGCCTGTCGATTTCCGCTATCCGCTTTGTGCCGTTCTCAACCGCCTGCTGAAGCTGTTGGTATTCTTTCTGCCGCATGGCGTTGTTTTTCTTTGCCAGTAGATACAGGAATACCGGCTCATAACAGCGTACAAAATCGGATAAGTCGCTGACGGCTTCCAGCACAAGCTGTTCAAGGACAATGTCACGGATATAGTGCATGGAGCATTCACCTCTGCCGGATTTATATTGGGAACAGCGGAAATGCTCCTGTTTCCGTTTCATGCTCTTGGAGGCTACAAAGTGCATTTTCGATTTGCAGTCGCAGCAGTAGAGCAGCCCCGAAAAAAGGCTCGTCCTGCCGGTTTTCGTCGGTCTGCGCTTGTGTTTGCGAAGTTCCTGCACCCTCAGCCATTGCTCCTCGGAGACGATGGCTTCCTGCATATCGGGGATGATTTGGTAATCTTCCTCGCTGTGCTGGATTCTCTTATGGACTTTGTAACTGACGGTAGTGCTTTTGAAATTGACGGCGCAGCCGGTGTACTGCCTGTTTTCGAGGATATAGCCGACGGTCGCCTGTTCCCAACCGCAAGGGTTTTTGGGGACTTTCTGCGCATGTTTCCTGCCGATGGATTCAAAATAGGCGGCGGGGGAGAGTATCTGTTCTTCCTCAAGCTGCCTTGCAATCTGCATCGGGCCTTTCCCTGCAAGGCACAAGGCAAAAATCTTCCTTACGGTCTGCGCCGCCGGTTCATCAATTACCCATTGTTTTGGGTTATCTTCCGATTTCCTGTACCCATAGGGTACGATAGAAGCGATACGTTCGCCGTGTTCCGCTTTGGACTGCCACACCGCACGGATTTTCTTAGAGGTCTGCGCCGCATACCATTCGTTAAAAATATTGTGGAAGGGCATCATCTCCACGCCGTCGCCGGTCAGAGTGTCCACACGCTCCTGTATGGCGATAAAGCGGATGCCGAGGGACGGGTACACCACTTGCGTAAGCCTGCCCATTTCTACCTGTTCACGCCCGAAACGGGAAAGGTCTTTGACGATAATCGTGCCGATTTCACCGTTTTCCGCCATACACTCCATACGCATAAAATTCGGTCTTTGGAAGGTCGTGCCGCTGATTCCATCATCCACAAAAAACATAGTATTTGTATAACCGTTTTTCTTTGCATAATCAGAAAGTATCTGTTTTTGATTGGTGATACTGTTGGATTCCTCGTCTTTATTATCGTCGTCAACCGACAGCCTACAATACAAAGCTGT
>Ga0224747_10034_pt1 | contig 21431 bp, 23 predicted proteins | sample LIM_F_Water_Pos_FD_182999 | JGI IMG/M metagenome (GOLD analysis project Ga0224747, IMG submission 182999) | Enriched cells from gastrointestinal tract of the lab mouse from Pacific Northwest National Laboratory (PNNL), Richland, Washington... | ecosystem: Host-associated > Mammals > Digestive... | reverse complement strand
ATTACCCGCTGACACTCCCCTGACTTCTCCAAAACAGTCTCTAAAACAGGTCTTTTCAGGACAGAAAAAAGCCGTCTGCCTGAAACCCGATATGTCAGTTTCAAAACAGACGGCTACAATTACGCCCTTATTTGCAGCCTTCCGGTGTAAATGGTAGATAGTGCGTACCTCGACTGCAAGGGAAAAATGTGTGACAATAGACTATATTTCTATCACGAGTGTCAAAAGTTAAGTCTCAATTTTTGATACCGCTATCAGGAGGTAAGTCTATGAGTTCAGAAACAAGCGTGGCGGCTGAGCAGTGCCGCCTCCAGGAATGGGCCGCACAGATCAGGGACTGCCAGAGTCGCCCGGCCGGCATGAGCATTGTAAGCTGGTGTGCCTGCCACGGCATTACAAAAGCGAATTATTATTACCAGCTCCGCCGTGTAAGGAAGGCCTGCCTGGAAGCTATCCAGACGGAAATGCCTGCGCAGCAGATGGTTCCTGTTCAGCCCGAACTTTTACAACACCAGGAACAGATTGGCAGAAACCTGCGGCCGGGACTGGATATTTTCATAAAAGGATTCTCCATCCATGTAACAGAATCCACATCCATGTCTCTTCTGGCAGATGTTCTTAAGGTGGTGCGGCATGCTGAATGACGCCACGTGTTTTAAAGCCGTTTATATCGTCTGCGGGTACACGGATCTGCGGGCGGGAATGGATCGGCTGGCGGCGCTGGTGGAGGCACAGACTGGCAGCAGGCCCTACGTGCCGGATACCCTTTACCTTTTCTGCGGACGGCGCACGGACCGCATCAAAGGTCTCGTATGGGAAGGGGACGGATGGCTCTTATTATACAAGAGACTTTCAGAAAGCCGGTTCCAATGGCCCCGCAGTCCGGAGGAAGTACGTTCATTGACGCAGCAGCAGTTCCGCTGGCTGATGGAAGGGCTGACAATCACACCAAAGAAGTCTGTCAGGCCGGTGGAACCACCGGAATATATGGGATGACATTGTGCAAAACAGAGAAATTTCTGAATGGTTCCGCCATTTCCGGGGCTTGTGCATTCCGGCAGTATACAGCCAGCCGTGAACGGCGGAAAAGCATGTCAGGCGGGCGTCATATGGATTCGTGTCATTTGAAAGCCTCCATAAAAATCTGCTCATCACAAGCCATAACCCGCAGCCAGAGGCATGGGCATTATGACGGATGCCGCTGGGGAACCGATTCGCAAAAAATGCGGATTTCTGGTATAATAGGGGCATGAATATCAGGAGGCAGTGGCATGGCTTTGGAATATACGGAAGAAAAACTGAACAGCCTTGACAAGGAAACGATCATCCAGCTGTTCCTGTCACAGCAGGAGCAGCTTAAGCAGATCGACCACAACCTCCAGCTGGTGCTGGAGCAGGTAGCGGATTTAAAAAGGCACCGTTTCGGCAGTTCATCTGAAAAGCACGAACCTGATGAACAGATCTCCTTCATGGAAATGGACGGAACGATTGTATTTTTTAACGAACCCGAAGCCGTGGCCGACGAAGAGACCGGTGAAACCTCAGAGACCGTACCCCGTCGGAAATCGAAAAAGAAACAGGGAAAGCGGGAAGAAGATCTGGAAGGATTGCCGGTCGTGGTGGTCGAACATTCCATGACGGAAACAGAATTGGAAAGATTGTTCGGAAAAGAAGGCTGGAAGCAGCTCCCTGACGAAGTGTACCGCAGATATGGTTTTACCCCGGCAAAAGTCGAAGTAGAGGAACATCATGTGAAAGTATATGCAGGGAAGAAGACGGATGAGATCGTAAAGTCGCCGCATCCGGAGTGCCTGTTAAGGGGAAGCCTCGTGTCCCCCTCGCTGGAAGCGGCCATAATGAACGCCAAATATGTCAATGCGGTGCCTCTTTACCGCCAGGAGCAGGAGTTTGAACGTTACGGTCTGCACATTTCCAGGCAGAACATGGCGAACTGGACGATCCAGTGTGCGGATCGCTGCCTTGCAGTCCTTTATGATTACCTGCATGAAAAAATGTATGATTACCATGTACTGCAGGCGGATGAAACGCCCGTGCTGGTAAATAGGGATGGCCGTCCTGCCGGGAGTAAAAGCTATATGTGGGTATACCGCACCGGAAGGATGTACACGGACCGACAGATTGTCTTGTACGAATACCAGCGGACACGAAACGCCAGCCATCCGAGGGAATTCCTGAAGGATTTCAGCGGGATATGCGTCACAGACGGGTACCAGGTCTACCATACGATCGAAAACGAGGGTGAAGACCTGGTGATTGCCGGATGCTGGTCCCATGCGAGGCGCAGGTTTGACGAGGCAGTAAAGGCGCTGCCAAAGGCAAAGCAGAAGGACAGCCGCGCATACCTTGCGCTGACCATGATCCAGGCAGTCTACCGGGAAGAAAAACAGCTGAAGGAACTTCCCGCACAGGAGCGTCAGAACCGCCGCCAGTTGAATGTAAAACCCCTGGTGGAGGCTTATTTCGTATGGGTGCGTGAAAACCTTTCAAAAGTGCCGCAGAAAAGTAAGACATGGGAAGGTTTCAGCTATTCACTTAACCAGGAAAAATACCTTAAAGTATTTCTGGATGATGGTGAAGTCCCGATGGATAATAATGCGGCGGAGCAGTCGATTCGGGGATTCTGTATCGGGAAGAAAAACTGGGTGATGATCGATGGTAAACGCTTAATTTTCGACCGTCACTAAAATAAAAATGCCCCAGTCGTTTCCAGCAACTGAAGCACATTGACAATTCACATGCGATTTATTCATTCCTGATTTTTTTGGCTCTCGATCCGGCTCTGGATTTCCGCTTTTACATTTTCATTCCAGGGAGCAAGCTGTTCCAGTTCATCATCTGACATTTTTTCATTCGGCTGGTGTTCAAACAGGAAGGTTAGATAATGATAAGGATTTACCTTGTTCGCTTTTGCCATTTCCACCATTGTATAGGCCATGGCACTTGCCTGTGCTCCTGCCGGGGTATCGCAGAACAGCCACCCTTTTCTGCCAACGACGAACGGCCGGATTGCATTCTCGGAAAGATTATTCGAAAAACTGCAGCGCCCATCCTCCAAATAGGCAGACAGCTGTTCTTTCCGGTTCTTGATATAGGTCACTGCTTTATCCAACCGTGAACCCCTGGCAGGGTTCTGCTTCTCAAGCCACGACAAAAAGCCTTCAATGACCGGTTTCTCCTGCGAAAGGCGTGCTTCCTTGATGGCATCGGGTGATTTATATTTTTGGCGGATCTTATCCTCTTTGTCAAAAAGCTGGTTCGTATACATGACTCCCTGTACTGCAGGCTGTGTGTAATCGAGCTGCTTTCTTTTTGGGATTGCATCAATCAGGTATCTGCGGATGTGTGCCCAGCAGGCCAGACGTTTTGCGGTCTTTACCTTATTGTAGCCGCTGTACCCGTCGCACATCAGATATCCTTGGAAGCCATCCAGAAAATCCACTGCCGTGTCCCCGGCACGTGTTTCTGAGTATTTATATAAGATGATTGGAACCCCATCATCCTCCCCGCTCCGGAACAGCCACATGTAGGATTTTGTCTGGGCGCGCCGTTCTGGTTCGTGCAGTACCTGGACCGGAGTTTCATCTGCCATTGCGAAATCCCTGCTCAGGAGTTTTCTGTGGAAGAAATCATACATAGGTGTAAAAAAAGCCTCTCCATTTTTTATCACCCAGTTTGCAAGCGTGGCACGGCTGATCTTTGCACCAAGTCGGCCAAGCTCCTGTTCAAGCCGGTAAAGAGGCATGCCGTTACAGTACTTCTGGTAAACGACCCAGGCAACGGTGGAAGCAGATGCCATACCGTACATCATATGCGCTTTCCCATCCCTGCCCTTAACAATGTTTGGCAGCACCGCATTCTGACGGCAGTTTTTGCATCCATAGTTCACACTGTAGTATTCGATCACCCTGGCACGGGCCGGGATGATCTCCAGCTCACGGCGTACGAATTCGGTTCCGATTTTTTCCATCTGGGTACCGCATTCCCTGCAGATACGCTCATCAGCCGATGGTTCCAGGTACACCTTTTTTACAGGGATGCCTTTAAAACGTTCTTCATCCGTGGGACGTTTCTTCTTTGGTTTGGATTCCGGCTTTGCCTGTTCCGGCTGTTCAGTGGCTGCAGGCACATCAGCTTCTTCTGCGGATGGATCCATCTCTGATTCTGCTTCATTGAACAGGTTCATCTGCCCCGGTATCTCACAGGCTCCTTTTTCACTGGATGAACCGAAGAGCTTCTTTGTCAGGTAATCAACCTGCTCCTTGAAGTTGTCACGCTCCTGCCGGAGTACTGCCTTCTCCTTTTGTGTCTCCTCAAGGGTTTTTTGGAGAAGTTTATTGGTCTCACGCAGTTCACGGAGCAGATCCTTAAGTTCCCGGAGCTGGATGTCTTTTGCATTCTGAGCCACTGTTTTTCACCTCTTTTCTGATACTTATTATATCAGAAAACAGGTGGACTTTACAGGAAAAGAAAACTTGAAAAATGCCGAAAATAAAGGGAAAAAGGCACTTTTCATGTGCACTTTTCAGTCACGGCCAAAAGGTATTTTTATTGCTTTAGGCTGGTCAATATCAATGCCGGACATGAGCCAGTCAAACTCCCTCCAGGACAGGTTCCTGACTTCCGATCTGTCCCTTGGCCACCGGTACCGGCCCTGGGCAGTCAGTCTTTTATAGATCATTACGATCCCGTCGGGTTCCTTCAGGATGGCTTTGAGCCTGTCACATTTTCTGCCGCAGAACAGATAAAGTGCATTTGTGTTTTCTGTCTGTGGAAGCTGGTCCTGAATGATGGCGCATAAACCATCGATGGATTTCCTCATATCCGTATAGCCGGTCACGATGTAAATGGCATCGACACCGGAAATATCAGCTAACATAGAGCCGGATGCAGCATCCGGATGATCTGCTGCAGTAAAACAGGATCAGCCGAATTGCTGACTTTAAGGGAAACGTCACCCAACATAAGTTCAATCGTATGTGAATTGTCAATGTGCGGTGCAGGCACTGCTGCGTCCGGAATAGTATCCGGGTATATGTCAATCCGGACTGCCTCCTGTTTTGAGGAAGTCAGATCCAGTGCATATGGCTTTCTATTTGAAACATAAGGAATGTCACAGGCTTTTTTACGAAGTCTCTTCACAGCATTATAAAATGAACTTACTAAGATACCGTGCTGTTCACACCATGTGCGGTCAGTCATCCCGCTGCTGCGGCATTCCGTGATCAATTGAAGCCATTCCTGCCTGGAACGGCGCGGAGCTCTGGATTGGGTCATATAACACCTCCTAAATATAGTGAAAATCTAACAGTTAGTCTATTAGATAGAGCAGTAAAAATCTACTCTTGGCTCTACTATTATGGATCACTATTTAGGGCTATTCAATACGCCCAGTATTTATGCGCTTACGATCGATACGGTTGCAGGTGCAAAGTCCAGCGCCATTATATATAGTATTGCAGAAACAGCAAAAGCAAACAACCTGAAACCATATGATTATTTCGAATATCTGCTTACCGAGATCCCCAAACACCTGGATGATACTGACCGAAATTTTCTGGATGACATGCTCCCCTGGTCACCGAACCTGCCTGCGAATTGCCGTAAGCCTGGTAAAGATGAAGTGAAATAATAAGACTGGAGCAAATCTGTTTCTATCATACAGGTTTGCTCCAGTTTTGTATAGGTACGGACTATCTACCGTTTACCTTCCGGTTGCTCTTTTCCCTTATTTTGCGGGCTTAAATGCTCGCCCTTTATCGTGCAGCCTTTAACGGCTGCCCTTTGTCCTTATTTTGTAGCCTTTCGGCTACACTTTGCTCCTGCTTACTTAAAATATGGCTACAATTACGCTTAATCATGGCAATTTCCATAAAAATAAGGCTACGATAAACCTGATTACCATAGCCTTACTCATAAATATTTTAAAATACGTCAAAGTCAATCAGTTCATTGTCCGGCGGCTCTGTGACGCCCTCTTGTTTATCCTGCACCTGCGCATCTTCCGTATCCTGCGTTGCTATATTTGGGGGATTCGTGCCATTAGACAAGGTTCCGGCTTGCGCCTGTCCATACACCATGCCGCCCTGCGCCGCCGGATATGCCCCCATAGGAACGGATAAAAGAAAAGCCCGCATCTGCGCCATATACATCCCGAAAAGCGCCGGAAGATTGGACATCATTTTCTTTTCCACCGCTTCCACGATTCGCTCTGCAAAAGAATCCTCCTTCTCCCTCGTTTCCAGATACGGATCGTTTTTCATTGCTACGCATCTGTCATAATAATCATTGACCGCCTCTATCACAAACTTATTCTGTGACTTGAACATCTGCTGTACCTTGGGGGAGTGCAGAAGCTCCCACGCCCTGCACTCGTCCCCTTTCTCCATATTGAAACGGATATTGTGGTTTCTATTTTTCATTCGGATGCGCCCCCTTATCCAGCAGAAGCCATTGCTTTCTGTCTGCGCAGCTTCATATAGCAGAAGTATTCATAGCCTTTGGCGTTTGCCCGTATATCGTGGTTGAAAGTGACATTATCACAATCATAATCCCCCACAAGCTCCACAACCTTTGCGCCACCGCCCATAATATAAAGTTTCATAAGGTTTGGATTATAACCGTGTGTTTTCAGTTCCGCAAATATCTTATCCACATAGGTCTTTGCTGCTTCCTCCATAAGCTGCCGGTATTCCCCGCCCACTTTTGTATCACCGCAGCGCAGATAATTCTCAATAATTTCTGCCGGAAGTTCCTCCGCCTGTGCCCGCGCCTCTGCCAAAGTCCTTTCTTTTTCCGCCCCGTCCATTTCCGTTAAAATTGCTTTTGTCTTTGGCATGAATTTCGCCCTGCGCCGTCTCTGGTATATTGCATTCCGTTCACGGATTCTCCGCTTCTCCCTTATCTCTGCCAGTTCCTTTTCAGAAATCTCCTGTGCCGGAAGCTCCACCTTCCCGATAAAATTCAGATAAACTTCAATCTCCTGCACACGCTCCCCATCAATCCGTTCAGATTTATGGATCAGCACCTTGTCCACAAATTCATTGATGATGGCAGGCGTAAGCTCCTGAATATCGGTGTACTTATGGACAAGCGAGAGAAATTCCTCTGTCCTGTTCGTATCATCTTCAAACTGTATGAGTTTTTCCCTGATCTCTTTCATGGAAATTTCAAGCTCCTGCTGTTCCTTCTCATAATCGGAAGAAAGCATCTCATACCGCCTGTCCGGCAGTTTTCCCATTGCGTTGTCCTCATACACCTTTTTTATCAGCAGGTCAAGGTCTGCGAAGCGTTTCTCTTTTTTGGAGAGGTCTGTTCTCAGCTTTTTTACCTCACTTTTATCCCTGACTTCTGATGCGCTCCGCATATTCTGTATAAATGCCGCTTCGTCCATGCGGACGCTTTTTAAGGCATACCGGATTGTTTCAAGAAGGATCTGCCTCACGGCATCCTCCTGAATACAATGGGAACTGCATTTTTTATCATTCTGCTTGCGGCTGCTGTTATAAGTGCCGCAGTTAAAAGACGCAGGCGTTTTTCTGACCGTTCCGTCGGGCATCCCCCGCCAGTCCCTTCCGGCGCGCTCCCCTGTCCTGCGGTCTATGATCGATTCATGGGTATCCCGGAAAATAAGGATTTCATCGCTGCTGTTTTTAACCGCCTTTTTATCCTTGTAGGATTCCTTGTGGCTGCGGAAATTTACGGTATCGCCCATATATTCCGGTTTTCCAGCATCCTTACAATGCTCACGCCCATCCACGCATAAGGATGTTCAAAATCGCACTGGTTTTTATAACATCCCCTTCCCCTGACTGCCTGATAATAAGACGGTTTTTCCACTTTTTCATCAGACAGTATTTTTGCGATCCGGTACGGTCCCATGCCTTCCACCGTCATGGCAAATATCCTGCGCACAACTGCCGCCGCTTCTTCATCAATAACCCAGCAGTTTTTGTCCTCTGCGTCTTTCATATAACCATAAGGCGGATTATTTGTAAGAGGTTTCCCCTCTTTTCCCTTTGCCCTGAGTACAGCGGTAATCTTCCTGCTGCAGTCGCGCAGATACCATTCGTTCATGATATTCAAAAAAGGGGCGAATTCGCTGCTGGTGTTGTTCGTACTGTCAACACCGTTGGAAACAGCAATGAAACGGACACCCTTTTTCCCGGAAGAATACCTCCGTGTAGAATCCTACCTGAAGGTAATCCCTCCCCACACGGCTCATGTCCTTTACTATGACTGTGCCGATGCCGCCGTTTTCAATCTGGCTTAACATCTGCTTCCATCCCCGTCGGTCAAAATTCCCGCCGGAAAATACGTCATCGGTGTATATACCCCGTCATAAGTTTCAAATTTCTTTTCTCTTATTTTCTCGAGAGAAATAAAACTTCCGCACCCCACCTTGTACTGTTCTATATCCCAGACCGTTTTTAGATGCACCATCATTTCATGTATTTTGTTCTGCGAAGAAGAAAATAATGTAGAAATCAAATATTCATCATCCCGGTCAATAATCTTGATTTCTCCAGGAGTTATCGTTTTGCAAAATTCTAGCTGCTGTTTCTTTTTTTCAAGAATATGTTTCGTCTTTTCTAATTTTTCGGCTGCTTCATTTAATTCTTTGATCTTGTAATCAGCAATCTGCATAAAGGTATCTATTCCTGGATTCGCCAGATACTGCTTTATTTCTTCAATACTCAAACTTCGCACATAGATTTTAGCTATGCACCTTGAAAATTCAATATCTGGCAATGATTCAATTATCAAAGAACAGTCTTTTATACCGCTATGCCGCAACTAATTGCGATTGTAGAAGAGATGGCAAAGTGCTGATGAATGCTTCAACCAGTTCATCTATCTTTTCATCAACGAGATCGCAGTGTTCCTCTAAGAGTTTCCGGAACATTTGGAGCAGCATCTGAAATGCCTCTATCCATGTAATGTCAGACATTTCATCAGTAAAGTACAGAAATAATTCCCCAAGAGACCGGTTGTCGTTTGATTCCCTGTTTTCGATGGACAGCATCATATATCTGGTAAAGACCACCGCTGTGTGGGCGCTCATTGCATCAAAGGAAAGGGAATGGCATTCTTTACTGAGCCTGAGATAACTCTTGCAGACTTTGAAGAATACTTCGATATCCCAGCGTTTCCCATAAAGGCGGATGATTTCTTCTTCGCTTAAAGACGTATCCGTTGAGATAAGGCAGAGGTACTCTTTCCGCTTATTCCGGTTGCGGACATATACGACTCTTGCGGGGATGGATTTTTCTCCCCTGATAACTTCCACCTCCACCGATAAGAGATATCTGGAACGTCCCCTGCGTTTCTTGTTCCTTTTGTAGATATTGATAAGGGAGAGTTCTTCTTTATTGTATCGGAAGAACATTTTCGGGGTTTTCTTAATCATTCCAATTACTTCATAGCCAAGATTTTTTACGGCATGAAGCGATTTAGGAGAAGAAAACCAGCTGTCAAAGAGGACATATTTTGCGGGAATACCCCCTGTTTTAGCGGCTTTGAGAAGTTCCAACATGACTTCCGTCCCTTTGGTCATAGAAAGCTTGCGGCGCTTATAACCGACGGTTCTTTTATCGAGGCTGACGGCTTCATTCACACGGTTTTTCTTATTATCTGTGGATAAAAGGATGCTGTTGACCGGAAGAAACGTACTGCCGTCAGTCCATCCCAGTGTCAGCATACGGAATCCGAACTTATAAGCATGTTTTGCATGGTCGTAAGTTTTTGCAAGGAGTTCCACCTTCTTGGAGCGGTTTCTCTCAAACATGGAGTCATCCATACAGAGAACATTTTCCCTGTCCGCATTATTCAGCGGGACAACGGCATCCTTGATAATTCTTGATGCAAGTATCGTTGTGAACCTGATCCAGTTGATCTGTGTTGATTTCATAAAGCGGTATACCGTATCTTTAGCAAAAGCCGGCGTATTTCTTCCCGACAGCAGATTCATGTACATGCTTCTGTTTGAAAAGAAAAGAAGAAACAGATACTGAAAAATCTGTGTCACAGGCGTGCCTTTCTTATGATAAGCGCCCGCCGTTTTCAGGGCAGACGTCACATGGAATCTGGAGAAAAATTTTTTGATAGTTTTAGAAATCTGGTTATCATTCTGGCTGTCTTGTGTTATACTGTTATTCATAGCATGAGCCTCCGGTGGTATGTTGTTTCTGAGCAATTCAATTATACCAAAACCAGAGTGTTTCATGCTATTTTATTGCCAGTTTTTATTGAATTTTCAAGGTGCATAGGCACTTATGCGAGTGCGAAGTTTGAGATAAAAATAAGATAGATTACCCTGCGGGCAAGTATCAACAGCCAATAGATTATCTACAAGATAACTTAGGTTAAACGACAATGTTGTTTTACCAATACCTCCGCGCAGATTACACATCGCATAAATTTTATATTTAGGCAAGGGTATTGCATCAGCCTGATTATTCGCTATATCAAACTGCCTGTTAATAATTTTATCCATTGACATCATTTCATCTCCCATCTCCTTTAATTAGTTTTACATATGATGTTGGGGTCAAAAGAGTTTTTAGAAACTCTCTGACTTCCTATATAGTACCTTGAAAATTTTACACAATCCTTATGAGGATAAGATTTTGCATATTTATCTGTGATATTGGATAGTTGGCTTCAGCTTTATCATATCAATACCAGGTTTTCGGCATAGTGCCCCAGGCCCTTCCGATATGTGAAGAGCTTTTTAAAGTTCAATGCCCCGATTTTGCAGCCAAAGAAAAATCTTCCGCTTATCAGTCCTCTGACTGGCATCCTGTCAGTATGGTAGATTCTTCTCAAAATGGAGGGTACTGTTTCTACTCCATTTCGGATTTTTAAAAGATTGTGGAATTCTTCCGTTCCCATGTACCGTTGTTGCTTTGCCCGTTCATGGGCTTTTACCGATACCGTTACTGAACTGACTCGTTTATGAATCTTCGCTTTGCACCGGTCTTTGTTCGGGCATCCTGCACACTGCTCTCTTTTAAACGATATATGGAACTGCTGGGATTTACTTCCTGTATATCCACAGGATTTTGGTTCATATCCTGCCGGACATCTCAGAACCTTTGTTCCTGTTTCGTTAAAGACGAAATCTGCAAGGATATCATCGACAGGCTTTCCGGATAAATCGGTATTAACCAGACGGATGTTCTTTTCTTTGGCAAGATCATGGTTTGCTTTTCCTGTATAAGCACCGTCTGTAACAAGGATCGTTTCTTCTTCCTGTACTTCCTTGCGTCCCAGGCTGTCTTTCAAAAACTGGCTGTCGCTGTAGTTGTTCTGCTCGTACTGATAATCCGTGATGACAGAGCCGTTTTTACCGACTGTCTCTTCCAGATTGGCAGCATACCCCCGATGTTCTTTCCCGGCTTTTTCCCTGAAAGTTGCATCTGGGTCAGAAGGATTCTGAAGGATTCTGGAATGAAGCCCACCGTCTTCTTTTGTGCGGAGACGGCGAACCGCTTCTTTTACAACAGTTTGTTCCGAAAGGCAGCGGACCAGAAGCTGATATTCCGTAACGTCATCATAGTCGGAACCGCATATAGACAGTAGTTTATCTGCGTCTTCGAGGATGTTCTTTAATCGGTTATCCGTTTCAGAATCATTATTGTAGTAAAAGGTTCTGTTGTAATCATTCGGGTCACAATAATGTCCAAAGTCTTCCGGCAGGACATCCGGATTATTTTTATGGAAATAAACAGCTAGCTTTGCCACGCAGGTATAAAGCAGCTCTGTACGGCTGAGTTTTCTGATATTTGCAGCAATCATCATAGAATCCATCCGCTTGATTCGGGGATTAAGATCCATCATTTTTGCGATTTTCTCACTCAAGCTTGTAATGCAGTTATGGAGTAAATCTATTCCGTAAGCAGACTCATAATCATAGCAGCGTTTGCGGAAGCGTGAAAGTGTTTTGTCACTCAGAGGCTGTTCTTCACAGCTTGTAGTATGAAGAGCATACTGATACCGGGGATCCAGCATTAAATTTTCAACGATTTCATCATCCGAAATGCCGAAAACTTCTTTAATGATCAATGCACCAATACAGACATTTACTGGTGTATTTGGTCTTGAGGCATTAGAAGAATATAGAACTTCAAATGGTTCTTCATTTATGAAGGGGAAAATATCCTCTGCAAATGATTTTGCCCATGAGTGTTCTAATGCCTTTTGCTCCCGGAACGTCAGCCCGGAAAAACTGTCTGTAAGAGATAACTGCTGATAAGAATTTGTTCTAAATGACATATGTATTTACCACCTTCACTTGATAGATACAGTATATCACAGCGGGAGGAAAATAGTGTGTTTGTGTAAAATTTTCAAGGTACTATAGGGACTTTTGACCCCAACATCTACATATATTTATAATATAAGTAAAACTAATTAAATTACACATGGTTTATTTAAGAAGTCAATACACCTCTTTAATTTTTATGTACTGCTTGGCATACCCCACCTGTCTGCGGCTGTCCGGCGGGCCGTAAACGATACCTTTGCATCAGCATCAGTCCTTCAATCACCCCCGGCAGCCATCACAACCGCCTCATAAGGCCGCAGTTTCCCTTCCTCCCCCGGCTCCTTATAATTGGCGATCAGGCATTTCCCCTTCGCAAACTCTTTTGGCATCACAAACTCCGCGTCTCTGTCCGTAAAATTGCAGGCAGTCAAAAGCCTCTCATCCCCCAGCCGTCTCTCATACACGAACAGTTCCTCACTATCTGCCAGAAGCAGCTTATACTCCCCGTGGACAATCACCGGGCATTGTTTGCGGAGGGAAATCAGTTTCTGGTAAAAATAAAACACCGAATCCGGATCCGCCAGCGCCGCCCTAGCGTTAATCTCCCTGTAGTTGGGATTCACAGGCATCCACGGCGTACCGGTGGTAAATCCCGCCTGACTGCCATCGTCCCACTGCATAGGCGTGCGGGCATTGTCCCGGCTCAGCCTTGTGATGCAGGGCCAGAATTCCTCATGGGACACAATGCCTGACCTGCACCACTCCTCATAGGCGTGGACGCTCTCAATATCGTGGAAATCCTCCGGCCCCATAAAAGGATAGTTGGTCATCCCCAGCTCCTCGCCCTGGTAGATGTAGGGGGTTCCCTGCATCATGTGAAGACACACGGCCAGCATCTTGGCCGACAGAACCCTCCACTGCGGGGCGTCATTGCCAAACCTGGAAACCGCCCTGGGCTGGTCGTGGTTGTCCCAGAACAGGCTGTTCCACGCCTTCCCCGAAAGTTCATTCTGCCATTTGGACAAAATCCCCTTCAGTTTCGTCAAAGGCATCCTGTCCCCGTTCCATTTCCCGTACTTCCCCTGCTCATCCACATGCTCAAACTGGAACACCATATTAAGCTCATGGGTGTCGCTTCCTGCATAGAGACAGGCCTGCTCCGGCGTAACCCCGGACGTCTCCCCCACGGTCATCAGATCATACTTTGACAGAACCTCCCGGTTCATCTCCCGCAGGTACTCATGTACCTTCGGCCCGTGGACGCAGTAAGGGGAATAATCCCCGTAAAGCCCTCTTACCTCCCCGTCCGGCATCTCCTTGGTCTTGGAAATCATGCTGATCACATCCATGCGGAACCCGTCTATGCCTTTTTCGCACCACCAGTTCATCATGTCAAACACGTCTTTTCTCACCGCCGGGTTATCCCAATTTAAGTCCGGCTGCTTTTTGGAAAACAGATGGAGATAATACTGTCCCCGCTCCTTGTCAAACTGCCAGGCGCTGCCCCCGAAGCAGGCCCCCCAGTTGTTGGGGGCCTGGCCGTCCTCCTTCCCGTCCCTCCAGATATAATAATCCCCGTAAGGATTGTCCTTCCCCTTCCGGCTCTCCGCAAACCACCTGTGTTCATCCGACGTGTGGTTCACCACCAGGTCCATGACAATCTTCAGCCCCCTCTCATGGGCCTCCAAAAGCAGCCGGTCAAAATCCTCCATGGTCCCGAACTCTTCCATGATCGCCTGATAATCGCTGATATCATATCCGTTGTCGTCATTGGGCGACTGATACACCGGCGACATCCAGATCACGTCAATCCCAAGCTTTTTCAGATAGTCCAGCCTGCTTATAATTCCCCTCAGATCCCCGATGCCGTCCCCGTTGCTGTCCATAAAGCTTCTGGGATAAATCTGATAGACAACCGCTTCCTTCCACCATGATGTGTTCATTTTCCAAGATTCCTTTCTTCTATATTTGTGTGACGTTCATGAGCACTCACATTCCCGTCAGCAGCTCTGTCAAAGCCTGATTCGGTTCCCCGGCAGTCCCCATGGCCTCCGTACACACGATGGTGGCGGAACTGGCCACTGTAGTATCGGTCCGCAAAAGCCCCTTCCGTAATCTCCCCCTATCGCGCTTCATAGGCCCGGACATCCTCCGCTGTAACCACGTAGCTGGAATCCGCCTTCATCTTCCCCGATATATCCACCACACGCGGGAAGACCATAGCCTTGACGCCGTAATGGTCAGACAGCTCAGTAAAAAGTACGGAGCAATCCGCAGCATCATACCATTCCAGTATAAGACATTTTCCTGAGAAAAACAATGTGTCCCTTGCTATTCCTTCTGTTTTTATTGTATAATAAACACAGAATTTAATCGCCGACTCACATCGGTCTGAAAGAAGGAGGTAACGGCACATCCCGGCTCTCCCTCCTGCCGTCGGACAGACGGGAGAGCCGGGATGTGCCGAATCAGATGAAACAACACAAAAAGACCTGGCAGCCGGTTATCTACGCGCTTCTTTTTCTGACTGCCATACCCGTATTATTTTTTATCTATACCGTCCAAAACAGGGCGCGAATTCAGGAGCAGAACCGCATCTATGCGGAAGATTCCGCCAAACAGATGGCAACCCGCATCGAAAGCGAATTTGACAACGCACTGCAGCGCATCAAAAACAGCGCCTATTTAGTCAGCACCGACGGAGCGAGCTTAAATATCGGCACCCGCATGCTGAAAGACCTGGAAGCCAATACGGCCTTTGACGCCATCCGCTTCACCAACGCAGACGGAATCAATCTTGCCTCCAGCGGCGAAACCAACAACAGCTCGGACCGAAACTACTTTATCCGCGGAATGCAGGGATACAGCGGTCTCGATGTGGTGGAGATGTCCAGAATCACAGGGAAACCTATGATGGTCTTCTACGCACCCATCTACCGCGGCAAAGAAATCGGCGGGATGTTTCTGGGTCTGTACTTTGCCGGAGAGTATCTCCAAAACATGCTCTCCACCAGTTACTTCGGCGAGACGGCCGACACATTCCTCTGTACAACCGACGGCACGGTAATCGCCAGTTCGGACGGCCGAATCTATGAGGACAGTCTTCTGGATTCTCTGACCCGTTCCGACGTCATTGATCCCGAAACCGCACAGGCGGCACAGGCCGTGTTCCGGGACGGCGGCCACACGACGCTTCTGTGCCCTGACGGCTTTAAGACAGACAATCTCTGCGTCATACATCTGCCGCGGTACAACTATGTTCTCGTACAGGCATTCCCCAAAAATGTCACACAGGCCATGATAACCAGAGCAAATATGGCGGGCGTGACACTGGAGATCTGTCTCCTCACCCTTTTCTCAATCTATATTGCCTTCCTGGTTATCCGTACGGGAAGACAGAGAAAGAAGCTGGAAACAGAGAATCAGATGATCAATGACGTTCTCAGGGGCATAAACATAATCTTTTCTTCCCGCTATCTCATGGTGGATCTGGAGAACAATACTTACTCCTATATGGCTGGAACAGGTCCTATCAATACCAGCATCCCCATGGAGGGGATATACAGCGAGATGATGGAAGTTCACGCTCAGGACATAATCGGCGACGAGGCCAAAGCACAGTTTCGTCATTTCGCCCGAATCGATACCGTCAAAGAGGCTCTGAGAACCGAAGATTCGGTTACACATGAATGCCATGTATCCCGCAGCGGCAGGGAGGAGTGGGAGCACCTGATTGCAGTGTGTCTGGAACGGAAGGACGGCACGCCTGTCAGGGTTCTGTACGTCCGTCAGAACGTGACGGATCTAAAACAGGCCAAACTGCGCCGGCAGCGTGAGCGGGCCGTATTGAACCGGAAGGAGCGACAGTACCGGATCGCCATTATGTCCAACTCCTTCAGCTCCTTTGAGTTTAATCTGACGAAAGACCTGGTTGAGCAGGATATCACCTGCATGTCCGGGACGGAAGAAATCTCACTGCTTACGCGGACAGGGCTGTCCGCCCCCTGCAAAGCTTCCCGGTGTTTTGACATGTGGACCCGGTTTGTCCTTCCCGAATCCCGGGAGGATTACTCAGCAACTGTCAATGTGGATTATCTGAAAGCTCAGTATGACCAGGGCAATATGGAGATCGATGTGGACTATTGGGTCAAAACCCACAGCGAAAGCCACATGTGTGTCCGCCAGACCTTCATCACGACCCGGGATGAGGACACCGGCGATCTGATTGTCATGGTCGTATCCCGGGATATTACGGAGCTGGTTCAGAAACAGCGCCAGCAGACTCAGGCGCTTCAGGATGCCCTGATGCAGGCACAGCATGCCAACCAGGCCAAAACCACCTTTCTCTCCAACATGAGCCACGATATACGCACTCCCATGAACGCCATTATCGGTTTTGCCACCATCGCGGCCAGCCACATGGACCGCACGGACCAGGTGCGGGACTGTCTGCAGAAAATTCTCTCCTCCAGCAACCATTTGCTTGGATTGATCAATGATATTCTTGATATGAGCCGCATTGAGAGCGGAAAGCTGCAGATTCACAATCAGGAGTGCAATATCCCCCAGCTGATGCACAATCTGGTGAACATCATCCAGCCCCAGGTTAAATCAAAGCAGCTGCAGATGTTCATTGACACCTTTGAGGTATCCAACGAGGATGTGATTGCCGATCCTTTAAAGCTGAATCAGATTTTCATCAATCTGATGGGGAACGCCGTCAAATATACCCCCGCGGGAGGCACTGTATCCTTCTGCATCATGCAGAACACCACTTTTAAACATGGGTGGGGCGAATACATGTTTATCGTAAAAGACACCGGGATCGGAATGTCCCAGGAGTTTGTAAAGCATATATTCGAACCTTTTGAGCGGGAATCCACTGCCACACGAAGCGGGATACAGGGCGCCGGCCTGGGCATGGCCATTACCAAGAACATCGTCGACATGATGGGCGGTGAAATCACCGTGGAGAGTGAAATCGGAGAAGGAAGCACATTCACGGTGAAACTGCCGCTGCAGCTCCAGGACGTGGAAAAAAGCGCGGAGCAGATCAAAGAGCTGAAGAATCTCCGCGCTCTGGTGGTGGACGATGACTTCAATGTCTGTGACAGTGTCAGCAAAATGTTAAAAAGCATCGGATTGCGGGCCGAGTGGACCACATCCGGCAGGGAGGCGGCCTACCGGGCAAAAGCCGCCCACGAGGAGGACGACCCCTACCACACTTACATCATCGACTGGCAGATGCCGGAAATCAGCGGTATCGAAACCGCCAGAAAGATCCATGCCACCGTCGGACAGGAGACTCCCATTATCATCCTCACCGCCTACGACTGGACGGATATTGCGGAGGAGGCCAAAGAGGCAGGTGTTACCGCGTTCTGCGCCAAACCGCTGTTCATATCTGACTTAAAGGCGGCGCTTCTGGCTGCAAACCATATCGGCGATACCCCTTCATCCGACGGGAAGACCGTCTGGACCCAGACGGATTTCGGCGGCAGGAAAATCCTCCTGGTGGAGGACAATGAACTGAACCGGGAAATCGCGGGATTCATCCTGGAGGAAGCCGGTTTTGTGATTGAATCCGCTCCCGACGGAACCGATGCGGTCTCCATGATGGAGAAGTCCCCGGAAGGCTACTATGACGTCATTCTCATGGATGTGCAGATGCCTGTCATGAACGGGTACGAAGCTACAAAAGCCATCCGTGCCATGCAGCGCAGGGATGCAAAAACCTTGCCCATCATCGCCATGACAGCCAATGCCATGGAGGAGGACAGAGAGTCCGCCCTCAAGAGCGGCATGAACGCCCACATTGCCAAACCCCTTGATCTTGATCTTCTGATGAAGGTTTTGCGTCAGTATTTGCATTGACAGTACCCTGGGGAATTTTGTTGGATATAAAAAAGTGCCTTCGGCACATCAGCTCCCCCTGCCCCCTCAATCTTTGAGGGGGTATTGCTTTCTGCGCTGCTTTATTGCATAATAGCCATATGAGTATCTTACAACGTATTTTTGCAGATCATTTTGAAGACAAACACAGAGAAACCGTGAAAAAAATATATGGAGCATCCTCCGGAAGGGATGACATCTGAGGACATTCGCTCCATGAGCGAAGATGACCTTCTGGACATGGATTATTTCCTGAATGAAGACAACCCATTTGATAACGGTTTTGAAGAAGAAGGCTTTTATATCTTCTAAACCTTTACCGTCTGTTTTGTGTTCCTAAAACACATGCCTGGGTTCATTGTATCAAATTGTGGTAAATCGCCACACCACCAATGCTGATCATCATGTCAACACATCAGAACAAAATGTTATGCTAAAATCAACGCTTATCTATAATTTTATCAATCAAGCCAAAATCCATTGCTTCTATTGCCGTCATATAATTATCACGTTCCGTTGCAATAGCAATCTCATCAATACTTTTACCTGTATTTTCTGATAAAATGGTATTTAATCGCTTTTTGCTTTTTTGTATGTGGTCAGATGTAATTTTTATATCGGTTGCCTGCCCTTGAATCCCATTTCCATGAATAGCAGGCTGATGTATCATAATTTCTGCATTAGGCAAAGCAAGACGTTTTCCTTTTGTACCTCCTGCCAATAAAAAGGCTCCAAAACTTGCAGCAAGACCTATACATATTGTCGAAACATCGCATTTGACATACTGCATTGTGTCATAAATAGCAAACCCCGCCGAAACAGAACCGCCTGGACTATTTATATATAACTGAATGTCTTTTCCTGGGTCTTGTGATTCTAAAAATAGCATTTGTGCAATAATCAAACTTGCTGAAACATCACTTACCTCTTCTCCTAAAAAAACAATTCTGTCGGACAACAGTCTTGAAAAAATATCATAACTTCGTTCTCCCCGACTTGTCTGTTCAATAACATACGGAATTGTACTCATGCTGCCAATTTACCCCCTGCTAAATAATATATAAATGAGCATCCATCAAACGAACTCATCATGCATATCCTCGATTGTTTAGGATAGAACTTACCGTTTTTTCGATAAATATTAGGCGTACATTCATATAACTGTTTAAAAGCTAATGTGAAAGCTTGCTGTGAATCATAATGTGCTTCATAAGCAATTTCAACAATGGGCTGCTCTGTTTCTACAAGTTTTTGAGCAGCCAAAGTCAACCTACGCCCCTGTATGTATTTATAAACCGTACATTTTGTTTCTTCAGTAAAAATTCTGGCTATATAGAATTTTGAATAATTTAATGCATTTGCTATTTTATCAAGCGACAAATCCTCGTTAATGTGCGTTTCTATATAGTCTACTATTTTTTCTACAATTGTATTATTGTTCGTATATGACACCCCTTTCTCTATTTAATATAACATAACTTTTTAAAATTATCTTAATAGAAATTGCCCTAATTAGAGTCCTGCCGCCATTCTGTTATGCATAAATAATTTCCTCGTTCACAACTCCCTCGCACATGCCCTTATGTTATTTGAGTTTATTAGCCACTCTAAGGCGTTTTCTTCCTTTAGGCGTTCCGTTATACCCTGTGCCTGTTTCATACCCCCTATGAGCCGTTCAAAGCGTTCCTGCGCCTGTTCGTCAATGTCGGCAAGGTAGGCGTTAAGTTGAGTTAAAGACAGTGTTTCGGGGAAGTGCCGTAATCGGCACATTCCCCATGCCTATTTAATCAATTTTCCCTACAAAACGATAGTAAATCTCATTGTCCCTCACTGTCTTGCCGTTCCCGTCTTTCCATGACTGGTGGACAACGATTTTCTCCATCAGTTCATTCAAAAGTGGGGCGGTAAGCTCGTCAATAACACGGTATTTCTGGATTAAATCAATCCAACGCCTTGCGCCGTCTGTTTCCTCTTTCGTTTCTTCAAGCCTTGCGGAGATGGTCTTGAGTGGGAATGGGATTGCCGTATATGATATAAAAGGGAGTGACCTGAAAGAGGTTTATGCGAGCCTGGAACAGGACATTCCTTATTTTCATCAGAATATGCGGCAGCTGCGGGGGGGAAAATAGGCAGTAGAAGAAAATACGACAGGATGCGGCAGAGACGGAAAACTCTGCCGCAATTTTTAGGTCTACCAATCGTATTCCGTTCGTTGTATAATGCATTTTATGGAAACCATGTAACTGCGAAGGGAATAGGGAGAGAGCGTATCCGCAAATACGGCTTTGTTTTCCGCGGGAAACAGGTGTTGATTGGGGGCGGATCGGGGAGGCGGTAGACATAAACAGGATGCAGCTTATGGATAATACGATACAAAACACAGAAGAAATACTGAACCGTTCGGTCAGCGGCTTTCACCGGTATATTTTATCCGATCCGCCCCGCCTTGCCTATGTGAGCCGGAACCTCTGCGGCATGACCGGTTTTTTTGAGGAGGAGCTTCAAGGCGGGGAGAGGGACGGCTACGGAGCCCTGGTGCACCCCGCCGACCGGGAGCTTTTTGCTGATTTTCTGCAAAAGCTCCGCCGGGAGGAACAGACGCTGACGGCGGAATACCGCCTGGTCAAAAAGGACGGAGACGTGCTGTATGTGAGCGATACCTCCGCATCCCGGCGGTTGGCGGACGGCGTGATGGCGGCGGATTCGGTGTTGACGGATATTACCCGGTTGAAAAAAGAGAATGAAAACCTTCGTTTCCTGCAGGAGACGATCCCCTGCGGATTTCTCAGATATACCTGTGAGAAACAGCCGAAGATCACCTATATCAGTGAGCAGATGCGGCGGATCTTCCGTTTCCCCGAGGCGCGGGAGGGGGAGATGGATTACCTGGAGCTCTGTAAGGAGAATATTTTTCTGCTGGTTCCCATGGAGGGGCGCCGCCGGTTTGCCCGTTGTCTGGACCGGGTCTATGCCCAGGGCGTCCCCGTGGCCGGCGAAATGACGGCAGGACTCTAATTAGGGCAATTTCTATTAAGATAATTTTAAAAAGTTATGTTATATTAAATAGAGAAAGGGGTGTCATATACGAACAATTCTGTCGGACAATAGTCTTGAAAAAATATCATAACTTCGTTCTCCTCGGCTGGTCTGTTCAATAACATACGGAATTGTACTCATGCTGCCAATTTACCCCCTGCTAAATAATATATAAATGAGCATCCATTAAACGAACTCATCATGCATATCTTCGATT
>Ga0224747_10033_pt1 | contig 21825 bp, 19 predicted proteins | sample LIM_F_Water_Pos_FD_182999 | JGI IMG/M metagenome (GOLD analysis project Ga0224747, IMG submission 182999) | Enriched cells from gastrointestinal tract of the lab mouse from Pacific Northwest National Laboratory (PNNL), Richland, Washington... | ecosystem: Host-associated > Mammals > Digestive... | reverse complement strand
ATGTGAACGCCGGTCATCGGAAAAACGGCTGAGAAAGCAGTTTTTTCTCCGCATGTAAACGATTACTTGACAAGACAGCGTATTGTGGGAGAGAGGAGGGAACGGCAAGGGCAAGGCATCCGCAAAACAGGGCTGCGCCCAGCGGACGGAACGAAACCAACGACGACGCAGAAGGGAGAAAATTGGTATGAAGGATCTGAATCTCGGCAACGCAAAAGTCCCCCCCGATCTCCTGCCCTCCAAGCCTGAGGAGCGCAACTGGGGGATCTACAGCTTCTTTGCGCTGTGGATTGGCATGGACATCGGCATACCCACCTATTACCTGGCTTCCAGCCTCATCTCCGGGGGCATGAACCTGCCCTGGGCCATGATCACCATCCTGCTGGCCAACGTGATTATCGCCTTCCCCATCCTGGCCAACGGCCATGCCGGCGCGAAATACGGCATCCCGTCCACCATCTACTGGCGTTCGGCCTTCGGCTTCCGGGGGGCCAGCGTGGCGGCCATCATGCGCGGCATTGTGGCGGCGGGCTGGTGCGGCATCCAGTTTTGGATCGGCGGCTCTGCGCTGAACACGGTGCTCAGCCTGCTCTTTCCCGCCTGGGGCCAGTGGGCGCCTGGTATATGGATCTGTTTCGGCGTGTTCCTGGTGGTGAACATCTTCATTCTCATCAACGGCCTGGGCGTTATTAAGAAAATGGAACATTGGTGCGCTCCCATGCTGGTCATCTGGATGGTAGTGCTGCTTATCTGGGCGCGCACCAGCGCGGGCAGCTGGGGTCCCTTGGTGAACCAGACGGGCAAATTCGCCACCACCGGCGAGTTCATCGCCTTCTTCATTGTGGGCCTGAACGCCAACATCAGCTACTGGGGCTCCATGCCCCTCACCGTCACCGACTTTACCAAGGTTTCCAAGGATCAGAAGTCCCACATGGTTGGCCAGTTTGCCGGCATCCCCACTGGCATCGTGGGGCTGGCCCTGGTGGGCTCCCTGGTCACCAGCTGCACTGTGGTGATGTTCGGCGAGGCTATCTGGGATCCCGTGGCCCTCACCGGCATGATCGGAAACGTATGGCTGGTTGTCGGCATGATGTGCTTCCTGATGATTGCCACCCTCACCACCAACATCGCTGCCAACGCCCTGACCCCTGCGGTAGCTATCGTCCACCTTACAGGCGGCCGGCTGAACTTCAAATGGGCGGCCATTGCCCTGGGCGTGCTGGGCGTGGCCATCCGCCCCTGGGTGCTCATCAACGACATGGGCGTCTACATGAATTTCTTCCTCAACGGAGGCGGCGCGCTGCTGGGGCCCATCATCGGCATTACCATCTGCCACTACTTTTTCGTCTGCCGGACGGAGCTTGACCTGCGCAGCCTCTACGTCCCCGAGGGGGAGGCCATGTTCGAGAATCTGAAAAAGTTTGCCCTGCCCACCTATGCGGGCTGCTGGGGGGCCAGCGCGATTATGCTGCTGGTGGCGTTCCTGGCCCCGGCCGGCTGGGCTGGGGCGGTGTGCACCCTGGGCTGCACCATGCGCTTCTCCATGGTGGCGATGGCGGTTATCGTGGCGGCGCTGGGCCTGCTGGTGTTTATCAATCGCAACGGCGGCATCAACCCCGTCAGTATGCTCACCATGGCCATCACCTTTATCGTGATCTTCCTGGGGCTGTGGGTGGCCCCGCTGCACTGGCTGTACGACGCGTCCATCATCGTGGGCACCCTGGTGGGTATGCTGGTATACTTCGCCCTCATGGCGGCTGCGGACAAGAGCTTCTTGGAGCAGAAAAAGGCCGAGCACGCGGCCGCCGCGGGAAAGTGAGGCGCACAGTATGAGAAACGTGACCATTGGCCTGGTCCAGCTGGAGAGCCGGGTGGGCGACAAGGACAATAACCTGAAGGAGTCGGAGCGGCTGGTTCGGACGGCGGCGGCCCAGGGTGCGCAGATCATCTGCCTGCCGGAGCTGTTCGTCACGGGCTATAACTTGAACACCTTCGGCGAGGGGCTGTACGATCTGGCGGAGGGGCTCAGCGGGCCTGCCATCACCGCCATGCGGGCCTTGGCCAAAGAGCTTGGGGTCTATCTCATCGCCCCCATCGCCCTCCAGGCGTATACCACCCGGCCTCTGAACAACGCCGCCGTGGTCATCGACGACCAGGGCGAGGTGCAGGGGACCTACAGCAAGAACCACCTGTTCGGCGGCGAGTGCGGCTACTTCACCCGCACCGGCGAGTACCCTGTCTTTGACACCAAATACGGCAGGATCGGCATTATGATCTGCGCCGACAACAACTACCCCGAGCCCGCCCGCATCCTGGCCCTCAAAGGGGCGGAGATTATCTTCATGCCCGCAGCCTGGCGGGTGCAGGAGTCGGACATCTGGCCGCTGCTCATCCGCTGCCACGCCTTGGAGAACAATGTCTATGTGGCGGCGGCCAACCAGTACGCAGACATGGGCGACCTCTTCCTCTTTGGCCACAGCATGATCGCCGGGCCCCGGGGCCAGGTGATTGAGGAGCTGACGCAGGATGGGGGCGGGCTCATTGTCCGCACCGTCGATCTGGACGAGATCTATGCCTGCCGGGCCAATATGCCCAGCCTGAAAGACCGCCATCCCGAGGACTATGGCGTGCTCTGCGCGCCGGTATCCCAATAGCAGCCCCGCGCTCCCCCCGCCGCCTGCTCCGCAGGGCGGGGACGGGGCCAAAGGTTTCAGACGGCGCGCCCGCCGTTTGGAATAGATAATCGTGCAGTTTAGGAGGAGAACGATTTGAAGAAAATTGTGATTGCCCTGGGCGGCAATGCCCTGGGCAGCACCCCGGCGGAGCAGCTGGAGCTGGTGCGGCAGACCGCCAAGCCCATCGTGGATCTCATCCAGGAGGGGAACCAAGTGGTCATTGCCCACGGGAACGGCCCCCAGGTGGGTATGATCAACCTGGGCATGAGCACTGCGGCGGAGGCTGGGGCCATCAAGAGCGATATGCCCTTCCCCGAGTGCGGCGCCATGAGCCAGGGGTACATCGGCTACCACCTGCAAAACAGCATCGGCAACGAGCTGGCCGCCCGGGGACTGGCAAAGGACGTGGCCACCGTGATCACCCAGGTGCTGGTGGACGAGGCCGACCCCGCCTTTCAGAAGCCCACCAAGCCCATCGGCGCGTTCTATGACAAGGCTGCGGCGGAGAAGATCGCGGCGGAGAAGGGCTATACCATGGTGGAGGACGCCGGACGGGGTTACCGCCAGGTAGTGCCCAGCCCCAAGCCCATCGACGTGGTGGAAAAGAACATGATCCAATCCCTGATTGACACGGGCCATGTGGTGATCGCGGCAGGCGGCGGCGGTATCCCGGTGATTCGGAAGGATGGCCGCTTGCTGGGCACCCCGGCGGTGATCGACAAGGACTTCGCCTCCGCTAAACTGGCGGAGCTCATTGACGCGGATATGCTGGTCATTCTCACCGCGGTGGACCGGGTGGCCATCAACTGGGGCAAGCCGGAGCAGAAGGCCCTGGGCGAGATGAGCGTGGCGGAGGCGGAACGCTACTGCGGCGAGGGCCACTTTGCCCCGGGCAGTATGCTGCCCAAGGTGCAGGCGGCCATATCCTTTGCCAAGGCGGGGGGCACGGCCATCATCGCCAGCCTGGAAAACGCCGCGGCCGCCCTGCGGGGCGAGAGCGGCACCCACATCACAAAGTAAGCGGAAAGGACGAGCGCCATGAAATCGGAAGTGATCAGCGTAAAGTGCTCCATCGTCCGGGGCGGCACCAGCAAGGGCATTTTCATCCTGGAGAACGAACTGCCCAGCGACCCCGCCCTGCGGGATAAGTACGTGCTGGAGATCTTCGGCAGCCCCGACGTGCGGCAGATCGACGGCCTGGGCGGCGCAGATGTGCTGACCAGTAAGCTGGCCATCGTGGGCCCCTCCTCCCGGGAGGATGCCGACGTGGACTACACCTTCGGCCAAGTGAGCTTTGTGGACGCCAAGGTGGACTATAAGTCCAACTGCGGCAATATCTCCGCCGGGGTGGGGCCCTTTGCCATTGATAACGGCCTGGTAAAGGCGGTGGAGCCGTACACCACCGTGCGCATCCACCAGGTTAACACCGGCTCTATCATCAACGCCAAAGTGGAGGTAAAGGACGGCCGGGCGGTGGTTGAGGGCAGCCTCCACATCGACGGCGTGCCCGCCCTTGGCTCCACCGTGGAGCTGGATTTCTCCGACAGCGTGGGTTCCATCACCGGCAGGCTGTTGCCCACCGGGAACGTCACGGACACGATCACCACACAGGACGGGACCTCTTATGAGGTGTCCATCGTGGACGCGGCCATCCCCACCGTGTTCATCAAGGCGGAGGCGCTGGGGCTGGAGGGCATCGAGACCCCTGCCCAGATCGAGGGCAGCGCCCCTCTCATGGCCCGGATTGAGGAAATCCGAGGCCGCTGCGCGGAAAAAATTGGCTTGACCGACAACTGGAAGCTGTCCACCCAGAAATGCCCCTACGCCCCCTTCTTCGCCGTGGTGTCCCCCAGCAAGGCCTACCATACCTTCGACGGCAAGGACGTGGCGGCGGAGGAAATCGACCTGGTGAGCCGTCTGCTCTTCATGCAGAAGATGCACAAGACCCATCCGGTGACGGGAACCGTGTGCATGTCCACCGCAGCCCGGGTGCCCGGCAGCATTGTGGAGCAGGTTCTCAGCCGGCGGGGCCGGGAGAACCGCAAAATTATCATTGGCCATCCCGCCGGGGTGATCCCGGTGGTGTCGGAGCTTGAGACGGAGAACGGGACCTATAACCTCAAAACCGCCGCCATCCTCCGCACCGCCAGAACCATCATGGACGGGCAGGTATATGTCCGCAAATCCCGCATCCAATAAAAAATTTCAGGAGGAAGATTACCATGAACAAGACGATTGCAGCCCAGATTGCCGAAGTTGCGGTGGCCACCACCTACGACAAGCTCCCCGCCGAGGCCGTCACCAAGGCCAAGATGCTCACCCTGGACGTGCTGGCCTCCATGGTGGGCACCCGGAACGTGATCTCCAGCGAGATCGCCCGGGAGATCTCCGAGGAGCTGGCCGGACCCGCCGAGGCCACCATCGTAGGCTCCAAAGACAAGGTAGCCGCCCCCAACGCCGCCTTTGCTAACGCCATCCAGTGCTATGGCCTGGATTTCGTGGACGACCACAACGAGTCCAACGCCCACCCCTCCCCCGCCACCTTCCCCGTGGGAATGGCCCTGAGCGAGAGCCTGAAGAAGAGCGGCAAGGACTACATCGCCGCCGTGGCCATGGGCAATGAGGTCGTGTGCCGCATGGGCACCGCCTACCTGGGCGATATGTACTATCAGGGCTTCCACCCCACCAGCACCTGCGGCATGATGGCCGCCAGCGTCACCGCCGCCAAGCTCCTGGGCCTGGACGTGCAGAAGACCATCTACGCCCAGGGCATCGCGGGCAGTATGGTGTCCGGCCTGATGGCATGGAACACCGAGGGCTCCTTCACCAAGCGCCTCCAGGCCGGCCACCCCGCCATGAACGCCATCATCGCCGCCCGCATGGCCTCCAAGGGCTTCAACGGCCCCTCCGACATCTTTGAGAGCAAGGACGGCCTGCTCCACGCCTACTCCTTCCAGGACCACTATGACCCCAAGTACATCACCGAGGGCCTGGGCGAGGACTGGACCTTCACCAAGTCCAGCATCAAGGTCTACCCCTGCTGCCGTTACTCCGGCGGCCATCTGGACGCCTGCCTGGAGATCGTGGCCAAGCACCACCCCAAGGCCGAGGACATTGAGAAGATCGAGATCCGCTCCTCCAAGTACACCATGCACCTGCTGGCCGAGCCCTGCAAGTGGGCGCCCCGGAACATTGTGGATCTCCAGTTCAGCATGCCCTACCAGGCGGCCATCGCCTTCAAGAACGGCCAGTTCACCGTGGACGAGCTGAACGAGGACTATATCAACGACGAGCTTGTCAAGCGCCTGATCGCCAGCACCACCGTGGTGATGGACGACGAGTTCGAGCGCCGCTATCCCGCCCACTACTCCAGCGCTGTGACCATCACCATGAAGGACGGCACCCAGTACACCGCCACCGTGGACGACCCCAAGGGCGACTGGCGCAACCCCGTCACCTATGAGGACGTGGTGAACAAGTTCCGCTACCTGGCCAACCGCACCTACGGCGACAGCGCCCGCACCGAGGCCATCGTGGAGTTCGTCAACAGCCTGGAGAACCAGCCCGACATGTCCAAGCTCATGGAGCTGGTCAACGACGTGAGGTAAGCGCCCCGCAGCGCCAGGAAAGGAGGCGGCGGCCATGCCCCAGCGCAACCAGGACGACCGCAGCAAAAAAATCGTATTTGTATCCAACTGCCTGCTCAACGCCAACAACAAAGTGCTGGAATTCGCCCGCTACCCCGGTATGTTCACCCAGGTGGTCCAAACGCTGGACAAGTATGGCATCGGCCTGATCCAGATGCCCTGCCCCGAGGTGCTCCACATGGGGAACCAGCGGTGGTGGCACTCCCGCAACCTGTATGACAACGCGGGCTTCCGGCGGCTGTGCCGCACCTTGGCGGAGCAGATGGCGGACTACATGGAGAACTATGCCATTGTGGGCTATGACGTGGTGGCGGTGCTGGCGTGCGACGGCTCGCCCACCTGCGGCGTCAGCGTACACAGCCACTATGAGAACGGCGGCGGGCACCCCGCCGAGCCGGAGCGCAGCCTGCGGGAGGGGCCCGGCGTGTACACCCAGGAGCTGCTGTCCGCCGTGGAAGCCCGGGGGCTGGCCATGCCGCCGGTCTACGGGCTGAAGATGGACGACCGGGACAAGACCAACCAGCAGATCCTGGACGAGTTCGACGCCTTTATCCGGGAACGGCTTTCCTGAAAGGAAGCCGGGCGGCGGGGCGCTTGCGCCCCGCCGCCCCCGGCCAAATTCTGAGTTGAGTAGGTGGTATTAGGCAATGAGTAATATGACATTTGCCCAAAAGGCATTGGCCCGTGCCGCCGGCAAGGACTATGTGGAGATTGGGGAGATCGTCAACGCCAATGTGGACGTGGCCATGATGGACGATATACTGGGTCCCCGCATTGAGATCGCCGAGGGACTGAAAGAGCTTGGCGTGGGGGTTTGGGACAAGTCCAAGGTGGTGGTGGTCAGCGACCACTACACACCTCCCTGCGAGATCAAGCAGGCCGAGGCGGTGAAGTTCACCAAAGACTGGTCCCAGGAGCATGGGGTGGACTACCACGAGTACGAGGGCCCCTGCCACCAGGTTTTGGCGGAGGCCTGCTATAACCAGCCGGGCACGCTGGTGGTGGGCACCGACTCCCACACCTGCATGTCCGGGGCATTCGGGGCCTTTGGCACCGGCATCGGCTCCACCGAGATGCTGGGCGTGGCGGCCACCGGCCAGATCTGGCTGAAGGTGCCCGAGAGCTTCCGCATCGAGTGGCGCAATACCCTGGGCAAAGGGGTGTTCGCCAAGGATATGGCGCTTTTCGACTGCCGCACCATCGGCCATTCCGGGGCGACCTACAAGGCCCTGGAGTACTGCGGAGAGGCCGTCTCCGAGCTGTCCATGGACGAGCGGATGGCCATCTCCAACATGTCTGTGGAAATGGGGGCCAAGGCGGGCTATATCCCGCCGGACGAAAAGACGCTGGAGTACCTGCGCGCCCACGGCAGCAGCCGGCCCTATGTGCTGCTCTACCCCGACGGGGACGCGGTGTACGAGCGCAGCTACGTCCATGACGCAGCCGCGCTGGCGCCCCAGGTGGCCTGCCCCCATCATGTGGACAACGTCCATGATGTGACGCAGGTGGCGGGCGCGCCCCTCACCCAGGTGTACATCGGCTCTTGCACCGGCGGGCGGCTGTCCGACCTGCGCGCCGCGGCCCACGTGCTCAAGGGCCGCAAGGCCGCCAAGGGACTACGCTTCCTGGTATCCCCCGCCTCCCGGGAGGTATACCGCGCCGCCATGGCGGAGGGCCTGCTGGACATACTGACCGATGCCGGCGCGGTGATTGTGGCCCCGTCCTGCGGCCTGTGCCTGGGGGCGCACACCGGCATCCTGGCCGGAGGGGAGAGCTGCATCTCCACCAGCAACCGCAACTTCATCGGCCGCATGGGCAGCAAGGACGCCAGCGTCTACCTGGGCAGCGCGGCCACCGTGGCCGCCAGCGCCATCGAGGGCCGCATCGCCGACCCCCGGGCATATTTCTAAGCGGACGGGAAAGGGGGAATACTATGAAATCCCAGATAATCCGGGGAAAGGTGTGGAAGTTCGGGGACGACATCAACACCGATATCATTTCCCCGGGCGAGTATATGGACGCCAGCTACGAGGAGATCGGCAAGCACGCCATGGAGCGGGCTTTCCCTGGCTTCGCCGACGCGATTGAACAGGGCGATATCATTGTGGCCGGCAAGAACTTCGGCCCCGGCTCCAGCCGGGAGACGGCCCAGATCGCCCTGCTGTACGCCGGGGTGGGGGGCGTCATCGCCAAGGATTTCGCCCGGATCTTCTTCCGCAACTGCATCAATGTGGGCTTCCCGGTGGTCACGTTCGACGGCACGGACGAGCTGAACCAGGGGGACGAGATTGTGGTAGACCTGCTCAGCGGCAGGATTGAGAACATCACCACCGGCAAGGTGTATTTCGGCAGCCGCCTGCCCCAGCATGTGCTGAGCATCGTGGAGGACGGCGGGCTGAAAAACCACCTGAAAAAGACGCTGAAAAAGGGCTGACGCAGCCCATAAGCGGTTCTGAGACAAAAGGAGGTAATGGAAGTGGCATCGACCTTGCAAGTGAACTTCGCCGGCGTATCCATGCCCAACCCGTTCATGCTGTCCTCAGCGCCCCCCACCACCAACGTGGAGATGGTGGCGCGGTGCTTTGAGGCCGGCTGGGGCGGCGCGGTGCTCAAGACGCTGGCCTACACCTTGAGCCAGGCGCAAAACGTGAACCCGCGGATCACGGCGGTGCGCAGCGCCGACGACCAGATCATCGGCTTCACAAACTTTGAACTGGGCAGCCCCAAGCACATCGAGAAGTGGGCCCAGGACACCCGCTGGCTGAAGGAGCGGTTCCCGGAGCATGGCGTGTGGGTGAGCCTGCTCCACACCGAGGGACTGGTGGAGTCCCAGTGGCGGGAGGTCACCCGGATGTTCGACCAGGCCGGGGCGGACGGCTTTGAGCTGAACTTCTCCTGTTCCCACGGCATGGCGGAGTCAGGGGGCGGCGCCACGGTGGGCGGCAACGAGGAGGCCATCAAAATGGTCACCACCTGGGTGCGGGAGGAGACCAGGAAGCCCGTCATGCCCAAGCTCCCCGCCATCGTGCAGGATATCCCGGGCAAGGCCCGGGCGGCCCAATCCGCCGGGGCGGACGCCATCGCGTCCATTAACACGTTGAACAGCCTGCCCGGGGTGGATATCCATACGTTCGTACCCTATCCCAGCGTGGACGGCGGCAGCGCCTTCCAGGGGCTGAGCGGCGCGGCGGTGAAGCCTGTGGCCCTGCGCACGGTGGCCCAGATCGCCGGCGCGGTGGACATTCCCGTCTCGGGCATCGGCGGCATCTACAATTGGCGGGACGCGGTGGAGTTCATCCTGTGCGGCGCCTCCTCCCTCCAGGTGTGCTCGGCCGTGATGCACCACGGCTACCGGATCATCAACGACCTCACCGCCGGCCTGCTCAACTACATGGAGGAGATGGGCTTTGCCACCATCAGCGACTTCTGCGGAAAGGCCCTGCCCAATATCCACCGGCACAACGATCTCAGCCGCGCCTACAAGCTGTACAGCAGCCCCGACCCGGACAAGTGCGTGGGCTGCGGCCGCTGCGCGGCGGTGTGCGCCGACAGCGCCTACAGCGCCATCCACCTGGATGAGGATCGCCGCGCCATTGTGGACAAAGAGAAATGCGACGGCTGCGGCTTGTGCCGGGGCATCTGCCCGGCCCACGCCATCAGTATGCAGCGCAAATAAAGGAGGCGGAGAGAATGAGCGCAATCAACCAGACCTTGAAAGACATCCAGGCGGAGGCCCGGCGCTGCCTGTACTGTGTGGACGCGCCCTGCCAAAAGGGGTGTCCCGCCTCGGTGGACGTGGCCCAGTTCATCCGCCACCTGCGCTATGCCGACGTGAAGAGCGCCAAGCGGGTGATCAAGCAGGCCAACCCCCTGGGGGGCATCTGCGGAACCCTTTGCCCCAGCGAGGAGCTGTGCCAGAAAAACTGTACCATGGGCCGCTGCGGCGCGCCCATCCACATTCGGGATCTCCAGAAGTACGCCTGCGCCAACGCGTCCTACTCCCCCGCCCTGCCCCAGCCCAACGGCAAGAGGGTGGCCGTGGTGGGGGCGGGTCCCGCGGGTCTGGGCTGCGCCGCGGCCCTGGCCGCCTTGGGCTACCAGGTGGAGATCTTTGAAAAGGACGGCTGCGCTGCGGGCGTGGTGGCCCGGGAGATCCCCGGCTACCGCATCAGCGCCGCAGTGGTGGAAAACGACCTTGCCGAGCTGCCCGGGGATCGCGTCCACATCCACTATGACAGCCCCGTGACGGCGGAGGATATCGCCGGGAAGCTGTCCAAAGAATATGATGCGGTGTTTGTGGGCGCTGGCCTGTCCGCCGATCGGATGAGCGGCGTGGACATCGCCCCCGGCGCCCCGGTGGCGGGCTGCTCCCGGTTCCTGGCTGAGCTGAAGTCGGGGGCGGTAAAGTCTGTGTCCGGCACGGTGGTGGTCATCGGCGGCGGCGACTCCGCCATCGACGCGGTGTGCAGCAGCTTGGCGTGCGGCGCGGATAAGGCTGTGCTGGCCTACCGCCGCTCCCGGGAGGAGATGCCCGCCTGTGATGAGGAGTTCCTGAGCGCGGCCGACAAGGGCGTGGAGCTGATGTATATGGTGTCCCCCGTGTCCATCACGGCGGAGGGGGACGGCGCGGCGGTCACCTTTGTGCGTAACCGGCTGGTGGAGCGGCCCGGCGAGAGCCGCAAGGGGTTTGAGCCCGTCCCCGGCAGTGAGTTCACGATCCGCGCCTCCCAGGTGGTATTTGCCATCGGCAAGACGGCGGACACGGCGCTGCTGGCCGGTAAGGCCGACCCCGATACCCTCCGGGTAGGGGATACCAACTGCTTCGCCGGCGGCGACTACCTGAGCGGCGGGGCTACGGTGGTCCGGGCGGTGGCCGACGGCAAGAAGGCTGCGGCGGGCATTCACGCCTACCTGAGCTGAGCGGCGGGCTATGAACGATCTCAACATACTCCACGGCACGGTGGTGCGGCCGGAGGGCTGCTTTGCCGGCGGCGTGGAGGTGAAGGACGGAACAATCGTCCGTGTCCTCCTGGAGGGTGAAGCCCCCGATCCCGCCCGGGAGACGGTGGATGCCGGAAATATGCTGATCTTCCCCGGCATGATCGACAGCCACGTCCACATCCGCGGCGGGCGCCTGGAGCACCGGGAGGACTTCGCCTCGGGCACCATGGCCGCCGCCGCGGGGGGCGTGACCACCGTGCTGGAAATGCCCGTTACCATGCCCCCGGCCTCCCGCTCCGGCGATTTCATCAACCGGGAGAAGGAGGTCAAGGCCCGGGCCTATGTGGATTACGCCCTCTACGGCGGGGCGGGGGCGGACAACCTGGAGGAGATCCCCCTGCTGGCCCAGGCGGGGGCGGTGGGGTACAAAACCTTCCTCATGCCCCCCGTACCCGGCCGGGAAAAGGAGTTTTTCGGCCTGTGCAGCCAGACGCAGGAGATTCTCACCCAAGTGATGGAGCAGGTGGCCAAAACCGGCCTGATGCTGGCGGTTCACAGCGAGCTGAACCAGTATGTGGAGGAGGAGACCCGCCTGCGCATGGAGCGCGGGGAGAACGGCCTGAAGGCATTCTGCCGCTCCCGACCGGTGAAGGCGGAGACGGAGGCGGTGAAGTGGGTCATTGCCGCAGCGCGGAAAACCGGCTGCCGTGCCTCTATCTGCCACGTGAGCACGCCGGAGGCCGCAGCCCTCATCCAGGAGGCCCGGGCCCAGGGGGTGGACATCCACGGCGAGACCTGCCCCCAGTACCTCCTCTTCAACGAGGACACGGCGGAGCGGGCCGGGGTGTTTGCCCGGATGAAGCCGCCCCTGCGGGACGCGGGCCGGATGGCCCGGCTGCGGGAGCTGTACCGGGAGGGCGCGCTGGAGATCACCGGCAGCGACCACGCCCCCTACCTCCGGGAGGAGAAGCTGAGGAACGGCCAGGATATCTGGCGCACCTTTGACGGCGTACCCGGGCTGGAGCTGTCCCTGCCGCTGCTGGTGACGGCGGCGGAGCGCGGGGAGCTGACGTATGAGTCCATTGCCCGGAATACGGCGGAGAATACCGCCCGGCTGTTCGGCCTGCCCCAAAAAGGGCGGATTGAGGAGGGGCGGGATGCGGATCTGGTGCTGGTGGAGCGCTTGCAGCTGCCCCAGCCGCTGGATATCGGCACGCTGTTTACCAAGAGCCGGGACAGCGCGGAGCTGTACCGGGACCTGCCCCTGCGCTGCCGCGTGGCCGCCGCCTACGTGCGGGGCCGGCGGGTGTTTGCGGACGGGGCCATCACTGGAGAGCAAGGCTGGGGGAAATTTGTCAGCCCTGTTTGATAAAAAACCATATTATTTTTTAGGAGGAGAACAACAATGAGAACCGATATGCGCGGAAAAGACTTTGTGACCCTGATGGACTACACCGGCGAGGAAATCCAGACCATTCTGGACGTGGCCTTCGACCTGAAGCGCCAGAACGCCATGGGCGCGGAGCACGAGCTGCTGAAAAATAAGACCCTGGGCATGATTTTTGCCCAGCCCTCCACCCGAACCCGGGTGTCCTTTGAGACGGGCATGACCCAGCTGGGCGGCCACGCCCAGTACTACAGCGAGGACAATATGCAGCGCAAGAACAAGGAGACCTGGGACGACACCGGCCTGGTCCTCTCCCGCTACCTGGACGCGCTGATGGTCCGCCTCTACGACCTGGAGAAGTACGGTATGGCCCGGGATATCATGAACCAGATCCGTGCCGCCACCACCATCCCCGTCATCAACGGCCTGGACGATAAGGAGCACCCCTGCCAGTGCATGGGCGATCTGATGACCATCCAGGAGAAGCTGGGCTCCGGCTGGAAGAAGAAAAAGATCGTCATGTCCTGGGCCTACTCCGACCGGGTGAAGTCCCCCGGCGTGCCCCAGGCCATGCTGCTGGCGTGCAGCCTGCTGGGCGCCGACCTGACCCTGGCCTACCCCAAGGGCTACGAGCTGGACGAAGAATATATGGCCTTTGCCGGCAGCGCCTACCAGAAGAGCGGCGGCAAGCTGTCCATCACCAACGATATCTATGAGGCCAGCACCGACGCCGACGTGATCTATGCCAAGAGCTGGGGCAGCACCCGGGGCATGGACAAGGCGGAGGACAAGGAGTACCGCAAGCAGTTCGAGAAGGACTGGTGCATCTCCGACAAGCACTTCAGCCTGGCCAAGCCCGTGTCCTACTATATGCACCCGCTGCCCGCCGCCCGGGGCGAGGAGGTCACCGACGAGCTGATCGACGGCCCGCACTCCATCGTGTACGACCAGGCGGAGAACCGCCTGCACGCCCAGAAGGCCATCCTGGCCCTGCTGATGAAGAAGAAGTAAGAAACCACCCAACTTATGCGGGGAACCAGGCGTTCCCCGCATAAGTAAACGATTACATTTCTGCATCCACAACATTGGACTATGAACAGGGGGTTCATTATGATTTTAGGGTTACCGTTCCCGACCTATCTGGGCTGGTTTGTCGGGCCCATCGCCACCATTGCCACCGCGGCCTTCTGCGTTTACGAGTACGTCAAGCACTGCAAGAACGAAGCGTAAACCGCCCTGCCCCGGCGGCTCGCACCCCGTTGACGGGCCGCCTACCCGTGCGTACGCGATTAAAGGAGGTAAGTCCATTGTTATCTGGTAGTCTCGCCGTCATCGGCTTTGTGATGCTGGGCATCTATATCGTTGGGATGCTGGGTATCGGTATCTACTGCAATAAAAAATACGCAAACACCCTTAGCGGCTTCCTCACCGGCGGCCGGAGCCTGGGCCCCTGGGTATTTGCCCTGACCTATGGCTCCACCTACCTCAGCGCGTCCACCTTCATCGGCAATACTGGCACCGCTTATAAGGCCGGCATGGCCTATCTCATGATGCCTGTGGCGCAGGTTGTGCTGCTGCCCATCGGGCTGGTGGTCTTTTCCCACGGCCTGCGGCGGGTGTCCGTCCGGCTGGGCGCCATGACCATCCCCCAGTATGTGGAAAAACGGTTCAAGTCCCCCCTGGCCGGCACGCTGGCCTCTGTCGTGATTCTGCTGTTCATGGTGCCCTATATGGTAGGCGTCATCAAGGGCGGCGCGCTGGCGCTGGGCTCCCTGCTGGGCCTGTCCTACACCGTGTCCGTGCTGCTGGTGGCGGGCGTGGCCTGCGCGTACCTGATCTGCGGCGGCTACATGGCCCGGTGCTACACCGACGTGGTGCAGGGCGTGATGATGGGCTTTGGTATGCTGGCGGTGCTGATCATGGGATTCTTCGTGGTGGGCGGCCCCGCCGAGATCGCCGCCGGCGTGGGGGCCAGCGATCCCGCCCTGCTGGAAACCCCCGGCCCCATGGGCTGGAGTAACCTGTTCCTGTTCTCCTCCGTGTTCGCCCTCACCCCCTGGGGACTGCCCCAGCTGGTGCAGACCAACTTCACGATTAAGGACCGCAAGACGGTGCATATCTCGTCCATTGTGCTGTCCATTTGGCTGGGCGCCATCCTCATCGGCTCCATGATCATCGGCAATATGGCCCGCGCCTACTTCGGCGACGCCTATTTGGACAATGTGGACGCGGTGTTCCCCAACCTGGTGCTCACATTTTTCCCCAACGCCATCGGGGCGATTATCATCGTTGCCGTCATCGCCGCGGCCATGTCCACCATTGACGGCGTGCTGATGACCAGCGGCAGCGCCTTCGGCGTGGATATCTTCAAGCGGTTCATCAAGAAGGACGCCTCGGACAAGCAGGTATTGACCGTCACCAACATCGCCATGTTCGCCATTATGGCCGTGGTGGTGGTGTGGGCCTTCAACCCCCCGGCGATGATCCTCACCTTCTCGTCCTTCGCCTTCTCCGTCATCGCGGGCGCGCTCATCGTTCCGGTGTTCGCGGGGATCTACTCCAGGAAGGGCACCACCCTGGGCTGCGTAGCCGCCATGATCGCGGGAGCCGGCGGCACGCTGCTCTGGTACGTGGTGAAGCCCGGCGGAAACTATATCCTGGGCTGCCCGCCCTTCGTGGCCGGTGCGATTTTGTCCGTCATCGCGTATGTGGCGGTGAGCAGATTTACCCCGCCCCTCCCCCAAGAGTTTGTGGATGACCTGTTCTCCAAAGAAGCCGAGGAGAACGCATACGCGCAGGATTGAGCCAAATCCCTGCGCCCAGCCGTGCGGGACTCCGGGCCTCCGGGGTTTCGCACGGCCCTTTTTAAAAAGACTGAAGCGAAAGGAAGTTTTTCTCATGGATGGTTTGTTGGACGGCGTTGTGGTGCTGGACCTGACCCGGGTGCTGGCGGGGCCGTACTCCGCCATGCTGCTGGCGGACATGGGGGCCACGGTGATCAAGGTGGAAAACCCCAAGGGCGGGGACGACACCCGCAGCATGGGCCCCTTCGTCAATGGCAGCAGCGTATATTACGCCAACTTCAACCGCAGCAAATACGGCTGCACCCTGAACCTGAAGGAGCCGGAGGGCAAGGAGATCTTCAAGGAAATGGTGAAGCGGGCCGATGTGGTGCTGGAGAACTACCGCCCCGGCACCATGGAGAAGCTGGGGCTGGGCTATGACGTGCTGCGGGAGGTCAATCCTGGAATCATTTATGGCGCGGTGTCCGGCTTTGGCCATACCGGGCCGTACAGCAAACGGGCGGGCTATGACATTGTGGGCCAGGCCATGGGCGGCCTGATGAGCACCACCGGCTGGCCCGGCGGCGACCCCACCCGCACCGGCACCCCGATGGGCGACGTGCTGGGCGGCTTAAACCTGGCCGTCGGCGTGCTGGCCGCCCTGGTAAACAAGGCGAAAACCGGCCGGGGCGAGAAGGTGGACGTGGCCCTGGTGGATTCGGTGGTGTCCTCCATGCAGAACATCACCATGATCTATCTGGCCGAGGGCCGCATCCCCCAGCGCATCGGCAATCGGTACGAGTCCACCTACCCCTATGACTCCTTCCCCGCCAGGGATGGCAATGTGATCGTGGCCGCAGGGAACAACAAGCTGTACGCCATCCTGTGCCAGGTGATGGGCCGGCCGGAGCTCATTGAGGACCCCAAATTCCTCAACGTGAAGGACCGGGTGGCCAACCACGCGGAGATGCGGGAAATCATCAGCGCCTGGAGCAGCCAGTTCACCATCGACGAGGTGGTGAAGCTGCTCAACGACGCGGGCTGTCCCGCAAGCCCTGTGAACACCCTGGACCGGGTGGTGCGGGAGCCCCAGATCGCCGAGGCCCGGGAGATGTTCCCTGAGATCGACCAGCCGGGCATCGGGCGGATGAAGGTAACGGCCAGCGCCCAGAAGCTGACCAACACCAAATCCTTCCCCCGGAAAGCGGCCCCCCTGCTGGGGGAGGACAACGAATCCGTTTATGGCCGGATGCTGGGCTTTGACGGTGAGAAGCTGGCCCGGCTGAAGGAACAGGGCGTCATCTGACGGGAGGCGGAGACAATGGAGCGGCAAGTGAAATTCATCGAGGTAGGTCCCCGGGACGGCTTCCAGAGCGTCAAGGGGGACATGATCCCCACCCAGCTGAAGCTGGAAATCATGGAGCGGCTGTTGAATGCGGGGGTGTCGCACATGGAGTTTACCTCCTTCGTCAGCCCCAAGGCCATCCCCCAGCTGGCGGACAGCGCCGAGGTGACCCAGGCTCTGCTGGCGCAGTGGCCGGAGGCGGACGTGTTTGCCCTGGTGCCCAACCTGCGGGGGGCGCAGCGGGCCTATGCGCTGGGTCTGCGGAAGGTGTGCTATGTGGTGTCGCTCAGCGCCAGCCACAACAAGGCCAACATCAACCGCACCCACCAGCAGTCCTTGGCGGCCTATCGGGAGATCCGGGAGAGCTGCCCGGAGCTGGAGATTGTGCTGGATCTGGCCACCGCCTTTGGCTGCCCCTTTGAGGGCAAATACCGGGAGCCGGAGGCGGCGGTGGACTTCCTCCGGGACTACGTCGAGGCGGGTGTGACCACCTGCTGCCTGTGCGACACCATCGGCATCGCCGACCCGCTCCAGGTACGGGGCCTGCTGTCCGCCCTGAAGACGGCCTATCCGGCCCTGTCCCTGGAGGTCCACTTCCACGACACCCGGGGCCTGGGGGTGCTGAACACCTGCGCCGCCCTGGAGGCGGGGGTGAGCGGCGTCCAGGCGGCGCTGGGCGGGCTGGGGGGCTGCCCCTTTGCCCCCGGCGCGTCGGGAAACACTGCCAGCGAAGACCTGATCTACCTGCTGGATCAGCTGGGGGTGGAGACGGGTGTTGATTTTGCGCAGCTGCTGGCCGCGGCGAAGTACCAGCGGGAGCGGGTGCCGGGCAGCTACAGCGGGCACCACATCAACATCAACGCACCCCAGTGTGTGCTGGGGTGAAGACGGTGACCCCGGCAGACCCAAAGAGGGCAGATGATAAACAAATAGCTATCCCCGACTTTGAAATAGATGCCATGGCCCGAGTATTGCTCCCGGCGCTCCGGGCCTTCTACTCCAGCCCGGAAAGCCAAGCGGCGTTTGAGGAGTGGAAGCACCAACAGGAGAATACATAACAGAAGCGGCCCCCGTCACACTGACAGGGGCCGCTTTTCTATGCGTTGATATTGTCCAGATAAACAACAGACCCGAACCCGTCCCCGATGGGGAACAAGTTCGGATTATGTTGGTTTGGTGGAGACTACAGAACTCGAATCTGTGACCTCTTGCGTGTGAACGCCGATAGAAAACTTTTTTGCATAATTTATAGTGCTTTTTGGTTGTTTCTGTTCGGATTTATTTGCTTTATAGCAGTGTTTGAGTGTGGCGTTTCCAAGTATTCCGTGTACGTCTGTGGTCAGTTATGTGGTCAAAAAAGGCTTGTCGGTCAGCGCAACTGACGTTGACCGACAAGCCTTTTTTATTTTCTGAAGGTCAAGGAAGGAAAAAACTACCACGCTGTAATCATAAGAGAGATGCTCTCCGACTATGCTGCAATCTCTCTGGCCGGGAACTATGCTTCCTGTGTATGCCAGCGGTATCGCGGAGGAAAAACCAAAAGGACTCCAAAAATACCCGAAGCCGTTGTTCATCGCGACGTGGAATTCCTCAATACGGGTGTGGTTTTGACATAGGTGCTGCTGAATGGGCGATTCGGATTTTTAATGCGCTCCAGCAAAATGTCCGCCGCCATGCGGCCAATGTCGGCATTTGGAATCTGTACCGTGGTTAGTGAGGGTTCCACAACAGCGGATTGAGGCACTCCATCAAAACCAGTCACCATGATATCATTGGGAATGGCCAGCCCCAGCCGCTTCAAAGCCGCTATCATGTGGAGCGCCAGGAAATCGTTTGCACAGATGAACGCATCTGGGATAGCAGGCATTTTATGAATCTGCGCCAGGAGCCAGTCAACGTCGCTGTATGGCTCCATGTCATTGGACAGGATGCACAGCTCTTGATCCAATGGAATATCCGCCCCACCCAGAGCCAAAGAGAAGCCCATCCACCGCTCGTGAAAGCTGTTGCAGTGCCCTTTGTCTCCGACAAAACCCAGCCGCCGCGCTCCCGCCGCAATGACGTGGGTAGTGACTTCAATGGTGCTGGCCACATTTTCCATGGAAATCAAGTCGCAGTTCATGGATGTGATGTTGGCATTGGCATAGGCGTCCACCAAAATGACGGGAAGCCCAAGATTACACAACATATCCAGATAGCTCCGGTCAAACAGCTCAATGCTGAGAAGGCCCGCAGTCTGCTCCACCGGCAAATGGGGAGGGAGACGCCCCGCCAGGAGTTCCTCTGGGGACACCTCATACATCATCAGCGTGTACCCGGCGCGGCTGAGACGCTCGGTAAATGCCGGGATGAAGAACGTACCGAAATGGTAGTCCGACGGCATATGGCTGGTAAGCAGAGCGATATTTTTGCTGCCTGCCGCTGGCTGGACGCCTGCGACAGGTTCGGGCACCTGGTAATACCCCAGCTCCTGGGCCTTTTGCAGCACCGTGTGCTGGGTTGTCTCTGGCACGGCTCCTCTGCCATTGAAGATTTTGGACACCGTATTTCGGGACAAGCCGCAGGCATCGGCAATGTCCTGCATGGTAACCCGTTTGTGTGCCATATTGTCTGTCTCCTTTGCCCATATATCTTTGAATGCATCATAGCACAACAAAACTGCAAAATCAATTTTACAGAATGTAAAATTTTGAGGCGGTGAATTGTAAACTTTCCACAATTCACCGCATTTATATTTGGGCAGATAAACAATATTACAAATGCCTCACGCTTTTATATTGACATTTCGTAACATGTGCGTTATATTAGCCTCACAAGGATGTTACTAAATGTAAAATATAAGGTTTACATTTCTGGGCAGACCGAGAAAAATTAAAATTATTCGCACCTCCCAATTTACGTTCTGTATTGCTGCCTTGTTCCCGTTTGGGGTTCAAAATAAAAGAGGAAAGTATGGGGTGGAAAAAATGGCAAAAAGCAAAGGCACTTCGGCACTGGCAACTGCGCCTCCCAGAGGGCAGGGGCACAGCCAGACGCTGTCAAAAGGAAAATGGAGGTATTTGAAGGAGAATTATCCCTTCCTGATTATGCTCCTGCCTGCGGTAATAGTTGTATTTTTGTTCAATTACCTTCCGATCTACGGCGTACTGATTGCCTTCCAGGACTTCATGCCCGGGGACAGGATTTTCTCGGACACCACGATCTGGGTGGGGTTTGAGAACTTTATCCGTTTCTTCACCGACGTCCAGTTCTGGCCCCTGATGAAAAACACCTTCCTGCTGTGCATCCTGGGCTTTATCATTGGTTTCCCGCTGCCGATCATCATCGCGCTGATGATCAATTCCCTGGCGGGGAAGCGAACCAAAAAATTCCTTCAGACAATTTTCACCGCTCCCCACTTCATCTCCCTGGTGGTGCTGGTGGGTATGCTCCAGCTGTTCTTTGGGCGTTACGGCCTGGTGAACAACATCGTCGCCAACCTGGGCGGCGAGCGGTTCTCCTACTTCCTGGAGAATTCGGCCTTCCGGCCCCTCTATATCCTGTCCAGCAACTGGCAGGACTTTGGCTGGAGTGCCATCATCTACATCGCCGCCCTGGCCAACGTGGATCCCGGGCAGCACGAAGCGGCCATCGTAGACGGCGCCTCCCGGTTCCAGCGGGTGCTGCACATCGACATACCGGCCATCATGCCCATGATCAGCGTGATGCTTATTATGTCCATCGGCGGGCTGATGGGGGTGGGCTATGAGAAGGCCCTGCTGATGCAGACCGACGGCAACCTGGCGGCAAGCGAGCTGATCGCCACCTACGTCTATAAGCGGGGCCTCACAGGGGTGCCGGATCAGGCGTATGCCACCGCTATCGGCCTGTTTAACTCGGTGATTAATGTGATCCTTCTCATCATAGCCAACACGACGTCTAAGAAATTCTCCGAGAATTCTCTGTGGTAAGGGGGCTCCATCAATGCAGACAAACGGAAAAGCCTTGAAAAAAGCCGGGGTACGGAAGATCAGCGGGGATATGGCATTTCGTATCATCAACGGTATTCTGCTGGGAATAGTGGCCCTCATCGTTCTTTATCCGCTGTACTTCATCATCATTGCTTCCTTCTCCAGCCCAGAGGCGGTGCTGGCGGGCAAGGTTGTGCTGTTCCCAGTGGACATCAACTTTGACGGTTACCTGAAGATCCTGGAGCGGCAGGATATCTGGCGCGGCTATCTGAACACCATTATCTACACGGTGTTGACCGTGATCCTCGCCCTGGCGGTCACGGTGCCCGCGGGCTGGGCACTGAGCCGCAAAACCCTGCCCGGCAAAAAGCTATGGATGGTCTATTTCATCATTCCCATGTTTTTTGGCGGCGGTCTGATCCCCTTCTACAACGTTATGAGCAGTTTGGGGCTGGTCAACACCATCTGGGCCATTGTCCTCCCGTCCATCCTGTCGGTGTGGAACCTGTTTATGACCAAGACCTTTTTTGAGAGCAGCATCTCCGATGGTCTGATCGAAGCGGCAAAGATCGACGGCGCGGGCCAGTTCCGCATATTCTTCGCCATTGTCATCCCACTGTCCAAGGCAATTCTGGCGGTCATGGCACTGTACTACGCGGTGGGCCAATGGAACAGCTACTTCAATGCCATGATCTTCCTTCAGGATGAAACCCTCTACCCCCTCCAGCTGGTGCTGAAAGAGATCCTCATCGCTTCGGAGAGCACTGTGGGCGGCAGCGGCGAGACCATTCTGGAGCAGTTCCGGCTGGCAAACCAGCTGAAATACGTTTCCGTTATCGTGTCCAGCCTGCCGGTGCTGTGCCTGTATCCCTTCGTCCAGAAGTATTTTGCCCAGGGCGTCATGATCGGCTCCCTGAAAGAATGATAAAATGGAGGTAATGTGAAAATGAAAAAACTTCTCTCATCTCTTGCGCTGGCGGCAATGCTGTTGTCCTTGGCCGCCTGCGGCGGCAAGGGGGATTCTGGCAAACAGGCCGGTTCCGATGTGGATACCCTGAAATCCGAGTACGGCTTCCAGTGGACCGACCCCAGCACCC
>Ga0224747_10030_pt1 | contig 22390 bp, 21 predicted proteins | sample LIM_F_Water_Pos_FD_182999 | JGI IMG/M metagenome (GOLD analysis project Ga0224747, IMG submission 182999) | Enriched cells from gastrointestinal tract of the lab mouse from Pacific Northwest National Laboratory (PNNL), Richland, Washington... | ecosystem: Host-associated > Mammals > Digestive... | reverse complement strand
TGCCGAAGCCGACCTGCAGCATCAGCGGCACGAGGAACGGCACGCCGTTGAGGCCGACGCGGCACAGGCCGCCCGCGAGGGTACCGACCCAGAAGGAGCGAAACCGGAACAGCGTCAGGTCGACGGCCGGCGCCGCGACGCGGCGCGCATAGCGCCCGAAGGCGAGCAGCAGCAGGATTGCCGCGGCGAGCACCAGCACCGTCGCGAACGACGGGATGATCGGCCGGCCGATGTTCTCCAGGCCGAACTGGAGAAGCGCCACACCGATCCCCACCATCAGGAAACCGGGGATATCGAAGCGCTGCACCGTCTCGCCATGGAAATCATCGACGAAGCGCAACGCCGCAAGGATGCCGATGCAGCCGAACGGCACGTTGACATAGAATATCCAGCGCCAGGACGCGTAAGTGGTCAGCAGGCCGCCGAGCAGCGGCCCGATGACCGGCCCCATGATGGCCGGCAAGGTCATGTAGGTCATGGCGGTGATCAGCCCGCTGCGCGGAAAGCTGCGCAGCAGGATCAGCCGCCCGACCGGCGTCATCATGGCGCCGCCCAGCCCCTGCAGGCCGCGCATGACCAGGAGCATGCCGAAACTGTCGGCCATGCCGCACAGCGCCGAGCCAAGAGTGAAGGTGAACAGCGCCAGCGCGAAAACCCTCCGCGCGCCGAATCTGTCGGCGAACCAGCCGCTGACGGGGATGAACACGGCGAGCGTCAGGATGTAGGTGGTGATCGCCAGGTTCAGCCGGACCGGCGTCGTGTCGAGGCTTTGCGCGATCGCCGGGATCGCGGTGGTTATGATGGTGGAATCGAGCTGCTCCATCAGGAAGGCGATGGCGACGATGATCGGAATGATGAGCCGCAGCCTGGGATCGCGCTCGGTGGCAAACTGAGGCTGTTCCAATGCTGTCGCCAATTCCGTCATGCAGATAGCTTATGTGTTCCAGCGGAGGTGCCGCACCGTGGTTTTGGGCAAGAGCGCCTTGCTCTGCCGGCCAAGGCCCGATCATGCGATCGTCTTATGGTCCGACAAATAGGCCAGGAGTAGTTTTTTCCATCGCGGTGGAAGTCAACTAATCTTGACCGGCGCGAGCGGCTGCAAGGCACGTCCCTGCGATATGGTCACGAGGCGACTGTGGACACGCTGTGCTTCAGTTCCCGTTCTCCCGATATTGTGAAGGAAACGTGTGCGGCGAAAGCCCAGGTTCTTCCCATATCTCCTTGAAGGGAAAGGAGACACGCTCATGCAAAGGCAAATCGTACTGCTTGGTTCCGTGGCACTGATGCTGGCCGGCGCCATCCCGCTTGCCACCGCCGCCGATGCGGCCGTCATGAAGCACCATAGGCACCATCTTGTCCGCGCCAGCGCCCATGACGAAGCTGGCTATGTGGACGCCACGAACCGTGGACATGAACGCCGTGGCGGCTGGTTCGGCGGCTGGACGGCCGAGAACTCGACCAGCGACCAGGGATGGATGGACAGCTTCTACAATGGCTACGGCAGCTATCGCGGCCAGCCCGGCGACATCTGTGGGACCATCGAGTGGACGGTTGGCCTCTGCGGTCCTCACGGCCCGTGATCGGCGACTCCGTCACGCCTGCCAGGCTTGAGACATTCCAGGAAAGCGTGAGACGGCTTTCCGGGAAAAGCGCGTGACGCTTCCCTTGAGAACCTTTTAAAAATAAAGAGTTAGCTGACGAGTAGTTCACCGGACAGCTCGTCGCGATTGTGCGACACCGTTCGATCCCCGTCCCGATTTCGTGAAGGAACGTGTGCACCGACAAGGCCGTTTTTCTCCCATGCGAGATATCGCAAACAAGTGGAGTAACCCTCATGAAACGGCAATTGATACTGGCAAGCTCGTTCGTACTGGCGTTGGCTGCCAGCGCGATTTCATTCACCGGCGCGGCCGACGCCGCGGTCTTCAGGCATCATGGCGGCGGCGGTCATGCCATGAACCATTTCCGCGGCAACCATTTCTACGGCGGGCATCGATATGCCTATCGCCGTGGCTATGGACGGCATTGGGCTGGCGGTGGCTGGAGAGGCGGCTATTACGGCGGCTACTATGACTATTGCGGGCCTGTTCAACTGGCGCTCGGACTCTGTGTCCCTTACCGCCCCTATTATTATGGCCCGTTTGGAATCCTCTGATCCCCATTCCACCATGGCGCCTTAGACAAGGCGCCATGGTCTGATGGCATCAGAGTTCGACAGACCGGATGCTAGGCTATTTCGGGACGCTTTGACGCCTCGCGGATCGCCTTGTGCACGTCGCGCTGCAAATCCATGAAGGCCGGGGTTTCCATCACCTCTTCGCGGCGCGGGCGCTCGATGCCGACATTGAAGGTCCGCATGATGCGCCCCGGGCCGATCCCCATGACGACGATGCGGTCAGACAGATAGACCGCCTCCTCCACATCATGGGTGACGAACAGCACTGTCAGCCTGTGTTCTTCCCAGATTTGGGTCAGCAGTTCCTGCATCTGGTGCCGGGTCAGGGCATCGAGCGCGCCGAAGGGCTCGTCCATCAGGAGCATCTTGGGACGGTAGGAAAGCGCACGCGCGATGGCGACGCGCTGCTTCATGCCACCCGAAAGTTCTGATGGAAAGCGGTCGGCGCTGTGCGACAGCTTGACGAGGTCGAGATGCTCGAGCGCGATCTCGCGGCAGGCCGAGCGATCGTAGCCGGCGGCCTTGAGGGCGAACTCGATATTCTGCCGCGCCGTCAGCCAGGGAAGCAGCGTGTAGGACTGGAACACGACGCCACGATCGAGGCCCGGCTGCAGGATCGGCGCGCCGTCGATGCTGAGTTCGCCAGCGTCGAAATCCTGCAGTCCAGCGACGATCGACAAGAGTGTGCTCTTGCCGCAGCCGGATGTGCCGACAAGCGAGACGAACTCATTGTCGGCGAGATCGAGGTTGATGTCGCGCAGCACTTCCGTGCGACGCTCTCCCGTGCCGAAGCTCTTGTGGAGGCCGGCGATGCGCAGCTTGGGAGCGTTCATCGGCTGGTCCTCATTGCGAGTGGCCGTCCTGCCGGAAGAGCACCTTTTCCAGCGCCTTCATCACCTGGTCGGTGATGAGACCGAGGACGCCCAAGAGCAGGATGTAGCCGATGATGGTGTTGGTCTGGAAATAACGCTGCGACACGGTGATACGATAGCCGAGTCCGGATGTCGCCGCGACAAGCTCGGCCAGCACCAGCCAGGTCCATGCCCAGCCGAGGCTGATGCGCAGCGTATCCCATATGCCCGGCAAGGCGCTGGGCACAACGATACGGGTCAGGATCTTGCGGTCCGGCAGGCCGAGCGTGCGGCCAAGGCCGATGAAATCGGTGGGAACCCGTTTGACATTGTCCATGATCATCAGCACCTGCTGGAAGAAGGTGCCGATGAAGATGATGAGGAATTTCTGCGTGTCGCCGGTGCCGGCCCACAGGATGGAGAGCGGCACGAAAGCGACGACCGGCATGTAGCGGATGAAATCCACCAGCGGCTCGATGGCGGCCTCCCAGGAGCGAAAGCTGCCGATCAGCACGCCGATCGGTATCGACAGCGCCGATGCGAGGAGGAAGCCTATGGATATCCGGTAGATCGAGGCCTGGAGATCCAGCAGCAAAGTGCCGTCGGTCGCCAGCTTGGCGATCTGGGTGGCGACGCTGCCCGGCGACGGCAGGAAGATGGGTTTTACCCATTCGAGCCCGGTCGCCGCCCACCAGGCAAGGCCGAGCCCGACAAAGACAGCCACGGCGATCATCAGGAAGCGGGACCTGGCGATGGGCACGCCGATCCCGGAGGATCGGCGGCGTATCGGCTTGCCCGCCGCCGGCTTCGATGAAGCAGGCGGCGGACCGGCTTTCGCGGGAGGCTCAGCGGACATCTGCGTTACCCCCGCGATCCGGCTTCGTCATTGCGCCGCCTTGACGAAAGACGGGTCGATCATCTGATCCGGCGTGACGTCGGTCTGAAGCAGCTTGGCGTTCTTGGCGGCGGCTTCGACATCGGCGAATGTCTTGGTGGCAAAGTCACCGGTGAGCGCCGTCTTGTTCTCGGCGAGTGAATAATAGCGCACGCCGTCGAAAGCGGTGTTGAGGTCCTTGACGTCGGAGCCGACCGCCTTGGCGATGATGGCGCGACCGCCTGCGGTGTCGGCGTTATAGTCCTTCAGCGCGGCGTCCCAGCTCTTGATCATGGCGAGCACCTGGCCGGGCTTCGACTTGATCACGTCGTCACGCACCACCAGCACGTCGCTGATCAGGCCGGGGTCCTCGCCAGCGGTGAACAGCAGCTTGACGTCCTTGTTCTGCGCCATCGCGACGGTCAGATAGGGTTCGTAAGTGACCGCCACCGGCACACGGCCGGCGATCAGCGCGCCGCCCGCATCGGCGGCCGGCATCGGAACCGGCTGGACATCGGCGACCGACATGCCGTTTTTCGCCAGCGCGTATTTGAGCAGGATGTCGCTGGTCGTGCCTTCCTCGAAGGCGACCTGCTTGCCCTTGAGGTCGGCGATGGAGGTGACATCCTTGCCGGCGATGATGGCATCGGCCGTCATCGAGACATCGAGCAGCAGCACGATCTTCACCGGCAGGCCGGCCGCGACCATGCCCATCGCGGTATGGGTCGCGATGTTGGCGGCGTCGAGCTGGCCGCTGGCGAGCGCGGCGTTGAGGTCCTTGTCCTCGGCGAAATTGACGATCTGCACGTCCGAAAGGCCGTTGGCCTTGAACAGCCCCTTGGCGTCGGCGACGTGCCACTGGCCATATCCGAGCCAGGGCTCGATGCCGATCTTGAACGACCCGGCCTCGGGCGTGGTGGGAATGGCCGCATCGGCTGCACGGGCTGCCGGGGCGGCGGCGAGCCCGATGGCGGCAGCCATTACGAACGCGCGGAATTGTCCTGTCAGGTTACGCATCATCTTTAGTTCCCCTTGATGATCAGACCGCTTTTTTACCCAGGCATCCGGTCTGGTGAGACTGCGGGTTTCAGCTCTTGCGGCACTGTGCCTCGGCTTCTTCTCCGCCACTTCATGGTGAAATGCAGGGATATTTCAGCGTCAGCGGGAGCCGATGTCAAGGCTAAAATACATACATGCATATACAAGTTGGGGTGACCTGATTTTGGTTCGACCGTGAGCATCCACCAGCCCTCCTCAATGTGAGTTCACGCTTTGTCAGGATCGATCCGGTCGAGAAAAGCGGTCACCCGGTCGGCACCGCCATCGGGCTCGCTGCCGACCATGACCGCGACCGCAAATGCAATGAGGGAAGAGACCGGCGTATGACTGCGGGCGCCGGCCCGCAGATTCATGACCAGGGTGGGCGACAGGAACAGCCCCAATCGCAGCACCGTGCGCCAATCGGCCGGCAGCATGCCGCGCCGTTTGAGCTCCAGCAGCAAGGGCTGCCACAGCGCCGTCGCCTTGACCTCCAGCAGGTCGCGACGGACAGGGCTGAGGTCCCAGTCCGTGTCGATGTGAAGAAGGTTTCCCTCCAGCCGAGCGTACGCATGAAAAGCCTGCGTCGCCGCAACCGGATCGTAGAGCCAGAAGGGATGAGCAAAGATGTTGTGGAACGTCGCCTTCACCTCGGCCAGCAGCGTCGGGATATGCGAGCCGGCAAAGGCGGGATCGAAGAAGGATAGTTGCGCCCTCCCCGCCTTCTCGGTGTACCAGACATTGGCATTGTGGGCGTCGCCATGCGCGACCACGCCGCCGGCATCGGCAAGCCTGTCCGGCCGCAGCCGCGCCGCTGCAGCGTCGAAAAGCTCGCCGATGCTGCGACGGTAGGGCCGGCCATTGATGACGAATTTCAACCGCGAGAAACGGTCCCAGTCGAGTTCGAGGCCCGGAAAGACGAATGGTTTGCCGATGTAGAAATCGGCGAGACGCCCGCCGGGCGACAAGCGCGTACCGGCATCGATCAGCCGCTCATGGAAGAGCCTGTGGATCGGCTCCGCCGACACCTCAGCGATGGTCACCGGATGTAGCGTCTCGCGATAGACCTCGAGCAGCCTGGCGCTGAGATCGCGCTCGGCCTGCACCGCTTCGCGCCGCTTTTCGGGATCGTCCTCGGCATCCAGCGCGACCAGCACATCCGAAAACCTCGGATCCGTGCGGCGGTGATAGACGAGGATCTGCTCACCAGGCTCGGTGGACATATGGACGGGCTGATCCACCGGCAGGCCGGCGCGCGAGAGGATTTCGGCCCGGTAGTACTCGCCCGCCATCGCCTCTTCCCGCTCCTCCTGATGGAACTTGAAGAAGTAGGCGTTGCCGTCGCTGTCGAAGAAGCCGTTCAGCGAGTTGAGGCTGTATTTGTCGAAATTGATGCGGACGTTGTCGGGGTTCATTCCGAACAGGTCGCTCAGCAGCATGCACAGCCCGCGCTGCGCTTCGGCAACGTCATGCTGCGCGAGAGCCCGGATGCGCGCCGTTCGGCTCGATGTCGGCGTCATATGCCGTCCTCTCCGGCCAGACAGTGCGCCAAAGCCGAATTCGCCATCATAAATACATGTACATACATCTATAGTGAAACCTCTGCGTCTCGCCTTGCCCGTCCGTGTCAGCTTGTTCTGGAAGGAGAATACCGGCTGCCGAGCGAGTAGCGGCTGCCGGCATAGGTCAGCTTGCTGATGGTGGCCACGACCGCGCCAGTCCAGGTCCGGCGGTGCAGGAACAGGCAGCAGCTGCCGACATCGATGTTCAGATGCCTGGCCGTCTCGGCATCGGCCGGGATGGCGGAGATGATATGCTCGACCTCGGTCACCGGCGTCTTCTGCATGAGGTAGTCGTAAGTCGCCGTCTTGGAAAAATCCTGCTTGTCGTAATCGGGTATCAGCGCAGGATTGACGAAGCGCTCTTCCAGTTGCACCGGCAGGTCGTTCTCAAAATTGACGACGACCGAATGATAGATCGAGGCCCGCTTTGCAAATTCGAAGGACAAGGCAAGCTCCTTCGTCGGCGTGATCGTTTCCAGGACCAGAACTTCGGAACGGTGCCTGTTGCCGCGCTCGACGATCTCCGCCGCGATGTTGTTGATCTCGATCAGCGTCGATTGCGGCCGAGGCGGCGCGATGAATGTGCCGACACCCTGCAGCCGGATCAGGAAGCCGGCCGCGGTCAGTTCCCGCAAGGCCCTGTGCACCGTCATGCGAGAGACACCAAGCGAGACCACCAGCTCATTCTCGGACGGAAGCTTGCGATCCTTGCCCCACCGGCCCGTCCCGATGTTGGTCAGGATGTAGTCCTTCACCTTCTCGTAGAGGGGGCTCGCCGTATCGGGCAGATCGATCATCTCAAAAATCCTTTCCGGCAAGCTATCGGAAATCACGCCGGCTCAACAGGTTGCCGCATGCGTATGATTGTTTTCAAGCCATCGCTTTTGCCGGCCAAAAGCCGCTCATAGGCGGCCGGAACGTCGTCCAGACCGATTTCGCGATCGGTCAGGGCCAGCAGCGGTTCGCTCAACTCAGCCAGCATCCCCACGGCGTCGGGCAGTTCATCGGCAAAGGCATGGCATCCCAGCAATGCGATCTCGCGCTCCACCAGAAGATTGGGATCGATGTCGAGACGGCCATGAAAGATGCCGACCATGGCGACGGTGCCGCCGGAATCGAGAACACCAAGCAGTTGATTGAGTGCTGCGATACTGCCGGTCGCCTCGACGGCCGCCAGCAACGGAGCATTGGCCGTTGCGGCCGCAATGGCATCACGGTTCAGATCGACAATCGTGGCGCCGGTCACCCGCGCCACGCGGGCGCAGCGCGCGTGGTTGCGGTCGGCGACGAGAACCGTGCCGGCAAAGGTTCGAGTGAGCAGCAGCGCGGCGAGACCACCGATCGGCCCGCAACCGACCACAAGCACCGAGCCTGCCGTCTTCGGCAGGCGCCGCACCGCGTGCAGTGCCACGGCGAGCGGTTCGGCCATGGCGGCGACCCGCTCGTCGACATCGGCATCTATGACATGCAGCAGGCGCGCGGGCAGCACGGCCTGTTCGGCGAAGCCGCCGTCGCAGATCTCACCGACGAAGCCCAGAGAAGCGCAGAGGTGACGCCTGCCGGCATGGCACTGCGCGCAGTCTCCGCACCAGAAACGTGAATCGGCAACCACCCTGTCGCCGATCGCAATGGTGTCGACGCCATCGCCAAGCGCGATGACCGTGCCTGTCAGCTCATGGCCCGCCGTCGAAGGCGACCGGCTTATCCATTGGCCGGTCCGGAAATTGTGCAGATCCGAGCCGCAGATGCCGGCGGCGTCGATCCTGAGTTTCACCCAGCCGGTGTCCGGAATGCCCGGAGGGGCGATATCCTCCACCCGCAGGTCGCCGGGACCATAGAGCCGTGCCGCCTTCATCGCCATCGTCTCCGCTCAGCCGGCGAGGTAGCCGTCGCGGATTTCAGAGACCGCGTTTTCATGGGAGCTGAAGCCCTCGTAGCGGGCGAGCCTGCGGGCATGTTTCGCCAGTTCCGGATAGGCGGCGGAGGTGACATAGCCGACCGACGAGCGCTTGACGAAATCCGTCACCGAAAGCGGCCCATAGGTCCGCGCCCAACGGCTGGTCGGCAGCACGGCATTGGGCCCGAGGACGAAGTTTGCAAGGGTCACCGGCGTGTGCGGGCCCATCAGGATTTCGGCCGCTTCGGTGATGTGCCCGAGATGCGCGAACGGTTCCTTGGACAGGATTTCCAGATGCTCGGGCGCATAGTCGTTGATGAAGCGATAGCTGTCCTCCAGCGATGCGGTCAGCACGATGCCGCCGCGCTTGCCGGTCAGCACCGCGCGCGAAAACTCCACGCGCTGCTCGGTCATGCGCGACCAGTGCTGAGGGATCGCCGCCAGCGCGGCTTCGGCGACCTTGCGGCTGTGCGTGACGAGATAGGCGGAGGAATCCGGGCCATGCTCGGCCTCGATCAAAAGGTCGAGCGCGGCAAGGCCGCCATCGACGCTGTCATCGGCAAAGATGACGGCTTCCGACGGGCCGGCGGGCAGACCGGTGTCGATGATCGACGACAGCACGCTCTTGGCCGCCACCACCCAGGGACTGCCGGGGCCGACGATCTTGAGCGCCGGCTTGACGGTCTCGGTGCCATAGGCCACGGCCGCAACGGCCTGGGCGCCGCCGCATTTGTAGACGGTGTTCACCCCGGCGAGGCGGGCGGCGACCAGCGTGGCCGCATCCACCGAACCATCCGCCGTCGGCGGCGTCACGATGGCGATCTGCGGCACGCCGGCGATGACGGCCGGAACCGAGGTCATCATCGTAACCGACGGAAAGGCGCCCTTGCCGCGCGGCACGTAAAGCGCGACCGAGGCGATCGGCGTGTAGCGGTCGCCGGCATAGGCTCCGGGACGGACTTCCTTCAGCCACATCGTCTCGGGCTTCTGCTCCTCATGGAAATGCCTGATGTTCTCGATGCCGAAGCCGATGCTCTCCACGACGTCCTTCTCGACCTTGTCGAACGCCGCGTCGAACTCGGCTTCCGTGACCTTCAGTCCGCCCTCGGCAATGTTGGCCTTGTCGAGCTCCCGGGCGAAACGGACCAGGGCGGCGTCACCCTCGTCCCTGACGGCCTGGATGATCGGGCGGACCTTTTCGACGAAGACCGACAGATCGCTCTCGGCGCGCTTGAGCAGGCCGGCCCGCCGGGTGGCGTCGAGGGACGACAGATCGTGGAAGCTGATGTCGGACATGGATTTTCCTTCTGTTCAGAGCGATGCGCCAGCCGGCCACATCCGCGAAACACGTTCAATTCGAGACATCGACGAGCCGCCCTCAGATCGATGCCAGAAATCCGCCATCCACCGGAATGGACTGGCCGGTGATGTAGGCCGCCGCATCCGATGCCAGGAACACGGCGACGCCGTGCAGGTCGCGGAGATCGCCGAAACGGTGCTGCGGTATCTTGGCCAGCATGGACTGCTGCCATGCCTCGTTGCTGTAGAACACATCCGTCATCGCCGTCCTGAAATAGCCCGGAGCGATGGCGTTGACCCGAATGCCCAGTTCCGCCCACTCCGCCGCGAGCGCCCGGGTCATGCCGAGCAGGCCCGACTTCGAGGAGCCGTACGGCACTGCCGTGGGAATGCCTACTTCCGACGTCAGCGAGCACAGATTGATGATGGCGCCGGGACGCCGGGCGTCGCGCATGTGCCGCGCCGCCGCCTGCGCGCAGAAGAAGGCGCCCTTGAGATTGGTGTCGACGATCCGGTCCCACAGAGCCTCGTCCACATCGAGCGAGGGGCGGACCTCTTCCATCCCTGCATTGTTGACGAGGATATCGAGACCGCCAAGCAGGCGCACAGCCTCGGCGGTGGCTGTCCGGCATCCGACGACATCGGTGACATCGAGGGCGACGGCATGCGCAACGCCACCAGCCGCACGGATGGCTGCTGTCGTTTCTTCGAGGGAAGCCAGGCTGCGCGCGGTCACAGCGACCTCGGCGCCGGCGGCGCTCAGCGCCTCGGCGATGCTGCGCCCGATGCCGCGGCTAGCGCCGGTGACAAGCGCCTTCCGGCCTGTGAGGTCAAAGAGAGCGGCGTTGCGCATGTAATCCTCCTTGGCAGCCTCGGCCCCATCAGGTCGAGACTAACAGATCAGGTTACATATACAAGCATATACAAATTATTTCGGCTAGGCTATTTGTGGCATTCCCCGCCGCATCCATCGGCGACCGGCCAGCCCGGGCAGGATGCAGCGGGACCCGGAGTTTGAAAAGCCGGACGACAACCCAGTCCGTCGGCCGGTGAAGAAGGAGCCCGCCCCGTGTCGAAAGCCCTGGATATGGTCCGCGCCGAAGTCACACGCCTGTCGCCCTACAATTCCGGGCTGACCATCGCCGAGGTCATGCAGCGATATGCTCCGGCCAGGATCGCCAAGCTGGGCTCGAACGAAAACCCTCTTGGGCCGAGCCCGATGCTGGCTGGAATGATGCAGGGCAGCGCCGAAATGTTCCGGCTGTATCCGGACCCGGCCGGACGCGAACTGCGCCAGGCCATCGCGGCCAAATACGCGGTCACCGAGGATCAGGTCATCCTCGGCAATGGCTCGGAGGACCTTCTGTCCGTCATCAGTCGTGCCGTCCTGCGGCCCGGGGATAGCGTCGTCACGCTTTACCCGTCGTTCCCGCTGCATGAGGACTATGCGACGCTGATGGGCGCGAGTGTCAAACGCGTTGGCCCCAAAAGCGATCTCACCATCGACGTGGACGCCCTGACCGAGGCGGTGCGCGGAAGCCCTCGGATGCTCCTGTTCTCGAACCCGATGAACCCGGTCGGCAGTTGGCTGTCGAGGGACGATCTGTCGAAGGTGCTGGGCGCGGCCGGCGACGAAACGCTTGTCGTCGTGGATGAAGCCTACGCCGAATATGCCGAGGGGGAAGACTACGCCTCCGCCCTGCCCCTGCTGGCCAAAAGCGACCGGCCGTGGATCGTGCTCAGGACATTTTCCAAGGCGTTCGGCCTTGCAGGGCTCAGGATCGGCTTCGGCATTGCCGGCGACCCGCAGTTGCGCGGATTGCTCGACAGGGTGCGCACGCCTTTCAACGTCAACGGCATGGCCCAGGCCGCCGCGCTTACGGCGCTCGCCGATGACGAGCACCTCGCTCACGTCGTCGCGCTGGCCCGGGCGGAGCGGGCACGTGTCGAGAGTTTCCTGCGAAACAAAGGGCTCAAGGTCGCCCCTTCGCGAGGAAACTTCCTCTTCTTCGACTGCCGGCAAAATGCCTCTGCCTTTGTCGAAGGCCTGTTGCGCGATGGCGTCATCGTCAAACCGTGGAAGCAGGAAGGCTTCGACACCTATGTGCGGGTCAGCATCGGCTCACCGTCGGAGAACGATCATTTCATGGCCGCCCTATCGCGGCTGTTGTGATTTCGGGAAAGCCATGCAGAATTGCCTCGGGCTTCTCCCACGATGTCCCGAAGGCCAGCCGCTCCGCATGAACTTTCTCGCGGTATGCACGGTCACGCCACATCCGAGCCGCTTATCGTAAGAGCCTTGCCACATGTCCGAACGCAGCCCGCCCAGGAGCCTCTACCGCGACACGGCAGGCGGCACCGGCGACTACGCTGCCCTTGCCGGCGCGCGACGGGCGCGGGTCGCCATTGTCGGCGGGGGCTTCACCGGCCTGTCGGCGGCCTTGCATCTGGCGGAGGCCGGTGACGACGTAGCCGTGCTCGAAGCGCATCAGCCGGGCTGGGGCGCCTCGGGACGAAATGGCGGCCAGGTCAATCCCGGCCTCAAATACGATCCCGACACGATCGAGGCGATGTTCGGGCCTGACCTCGGGCCACGGATGGTCGACTTCTCCTACGCCGCGCCGGATTTCACCTTTGGCCTGATAAAGCGCCTGTCCATCGCCTGCGATGCAAGGCAGCACGGCACCTTACGCGCCGCCATAAGGCCGAAGCCGGAAGCCGCCGTGCGCGCCACGGCGGCGCAATGCCAGCGCCGGGGGATGCCGGTCGGCATGCTGGACGCAAAGGTGATGGCGGAGCGCACCGGGACGGACAGATATATATCCGGCCTGTTCGACGCCCGTGGCGGCGACCTCCATCCGCTGAAATACACCCTTGGCCTGGCAGCCGCCGCTCAAGGCGCCGGTGCGCGGATATTCGGCGATAGCGAGGTCCTTTCGCTGCGCCGCGAGGCGGGCGGATGGCTGCTCAAGACCGCCAGGGGTTCCGTCAGCGCCGAAAAGGTCCTCATCGCAACCAACGGATATACAGGCGGCCTTTGGCCAGGCCTGGAGCAATCGTTGGTTCCGGTATTCAGCGCGATTGCGGCGAGCGAGCCGTTGCCGTCGGCGGTGGCGGCCACGATCCTGCCGGAACGGCCCGTTCTCTACGAGGCCGGCAACATAACCGTCTACTACCGCGTCGACGCGCAGAACCGCCTTCTGATGGGCGGCCGGGGGCCGATGAAATCCATCGACGATGCCGCCGCCATCCGCTACCTCACCGACTATGCGCTGCGGCTCTGGCCAGCGCTTGCGGGGACACGCTGGACCCACGGCTGGAATGGCCGGGTCGCGATCACCAAGGACCACCTTCCGCACATTCACGAGCCGGAAGACGGCATCCTGATCTGCCTCGGCTATAACGGCCGTGGCGTTGCCATGGCTTCGGCGATGGGTGCGGCTCTGGCGCAGCGCCTGCGGGACGACGAGACGCCGCCCTTTCCGATGCCGATCTCGCCGCTCAAGCCGATCCGCTTCCACCGCTTCTGGCCGGTGGGCGTGAAGGCGGCGATCCTTTCAGGACGAGTGAAGGACCGGCTGGGTCTCTGAGGACCGCCGCGAGCAAATCCCTTCGCGCGATCGTGACGACCCTCGGGAACCTGCCTGGACTAGAGCAGTTCACCGTTTCACGGAAACGGCGAACCGCTAGCGGTATTTCGGAAACACGTCGCCGGCCGGCGCGTTGGCCCAGCTCTGCAAGGTCTGGCCGCCGTCGATCAGCCAGTCGACGCCGGTAACATGTCTTGCCTCCTCCGAAGCAAGGAAAGCCACGGCGGCCGCGACATCGTCCGGCTGGCCGATGCGGCGCAACGGGATGCGATCGGCGAAATGCTGGACGCTGCTTTTGAAATCGCCGTCGCCGGAAGCCGGCACGCCGAGCGTCGTCTCGATGACACCGGGGCAGATGGCATTGACGCGTATGCCATAGGGCGCGGCATCGAGTGCCGCGACACGGGTCAGTCCGACCACGCCATGCTTCGACGCGACATAGCCGGCGCCGCCCGAAAGCACGTCCCATCCCGCCATGGACGACCCCATATTGACGATCGATCCACCGGCGCCGGCCTTGATCATTGCCTGGAGCGAGGCCTGCAGTACCAGGAAGATGCCACGCAGATTGATGCGGATAATCGCGTCCCAGTCCTCGACCGGCAGTTCATGCACGGGCGCGACGACGCCCGATATTCCGGCGTTATTGAACACCACGTCCAGTCCGCCGAATGCCTGGACGGTCTCCTCGACGGCGCTGCGCACATTCTTCTCGTCGGTGACGTCGGCTTCGATGGCGATGGCGTTTTCACCGAGAGAGCCGGCCAGTTGCCGGGCTGCGGCGCCGTTGCGGTCGACGATGGCGACCCGGGCTCCCTCATCGAGGAAGCGCCGGACCGCGGCGCCGCCTATGGCGCCCGCGCCGCCGGTGACGAGAACCTTTTTCTGGTCGAACCGTTTCATCATTCGCTCTCCAGCTTCGAATAGGACCGCCAGGAATGCCGTGGCTCGAAGCCGATCGTTTCACGCGCATGCGATGTATCGAGCACGGACCCGAAACCCGCGATCGGCCGCGACAGGGCAACACCTGGATAGACCCGGCGCACCAGCGCCTCGGTCTCCTCTTCCATGAACGTATCTTCGGCACTGAGCAGGACGCGCAGATGGCCCTCGCCTTGCCATTCGAGTGCGCGCAGGAACCCCTGGCCGGCATCGCGCGCGTCGAGGTAGGCCCAAAGGTCGCGGGCGCTTTCGGCCGTGGCGCGGCGCGGACCGACGCCGGCGAAGAAGGATTGCGGGGTCTGGATCCATGGCATGCGGATGCTGACGGCCGAAAAGGCGCCGCGCCGCACCGCCGCATCGACGATTTCCTCGCCCAGCCATTTCGACAGGCCGTAGGGATCCTGCGCGCCGACCGGCTGGTTCATGTCGACCGGCAGATAGGGTGGAATGACCGGTTTCTCGAAAAAGGGATAACCGAAGACGCTGAAGGATGAGGCATAGACGAAGCGCCCGATGCCGGCCAGGGCAGCGGCTTCGACGACATTGTAGGCGGTCGCGATGTTGGTCCTGAACACCTCGCCGCCGGCCCGGCCGGTCGGCCGCGGGATGGCCGCGATATGCACGACGGCATCGCAATCGCGCACGAGCTGCACGGTTGATCCCAAATCAGTCAGGTCGGCAATGGCGTGCCGCCATCCATCCCCGACCGGCGCCACCGTATCGATGCCCAGCACATCATGGCCGGCGGCAAGCAGAGCCTCGGCCACATGGCGGCCGAGAAGGCCACTGGCTCCGGTGACGATGGTCTTCATATCAGGGCCTCGGCTGCGCAAGCTCAGCGGCTTGATTATCGTTGATGGTCATACAAATCGAGCACATGATTGCCGACCCTTGTCAAGCTTATATCGCGCAGGACAAATAGCGCATACGCTTGTGCGAACCGCGTGCGCAAGGCCGGTGATCGCAGCTTTGCGTCGAACGGGATTGACTTGGCACCCGCCAGGGTTTTTTGTATGAGCATCAACGATCGACCAAAGGAGACCGCCATGGCCGTGGACGTTTTTTCCTCACATCGGCACGACGATGCGGTGCGCCTCGATCCGCGACGCGCCGCTGTTATCGTCATCGATATGGTCAATGAATTCTGCAAGCCCGGCGGGGCCATGGTGCTGCCCGGATATGAGGCACTGGTCGGGCCGCAACTGGCCGTGATCGACGCCGCGCGGGCAAGTGGCGTCCCGGTGATCTGGGTCCATGACGCGCACCGGCCGGGCATGCGCCGCGAACGCGAATGGGTGAAGCGCACGCCGCATTGCGTGGAAGGAAGCTGGGGACCCGAAATCATCGAGGATCTCGGAGCCCGCGACGACGAGATCCATGTCATCAAGCGGCGCTACTCGGCCTTCTTCCAGACCGACCTCGACCTGACGCTCAAGGATATGCAGGTCGATCAGTTGATCATCTTCGGCGTGGTCACCAACATCTGCGTGCGATCGACCGTCCATGACGCCTTTTTCCAGGGCTACGAGGTGGTGGTGCCGAGCGATTGCTGCGCGGCCACGGGACCACGCGAACAGGAAAGCTCGCTTTACGACATTGCGACGCATTTCGGCGTGGTCAGCAATTCGGCCGATGTCGTGGCGGCGGTTCTGGACGGGACGGCGCTGCAGCCGGCCAGCGTCGCGGCCTGAACCATAAAGTGCAATCGGCATCCGAGGCAGACAACAGGAGTCCGGTTTGACGACCGAAAAGAAATCCGGAAAGAACGAGGCCTCGAAACGGCAAGGCGGCGAGGCGGCGCCTCTCAACCGCGAGCAGGTGCTCGAAGAATACGCGCGGACCGGGTACGAACTGGATCGCCACCCGGCGCACATGATCCGCAAGGCGCATCAGCGCGCGACGCTGCGCTTCCAGCAGGTCATGGCAGGAGAAGATCTCTCGCCAACCCAGTACGCGGCCCTGGCCACTATCCTCAAACACGGCGAAGTCTCGCAGAACCATCTCGGACGGCTGACGGCGATGGACCCGTCGACCATCAGCATCGTCATGCGCAAACTGCTCAAGCACGAGTTGATCACGCGCAGCGCTTCGGAGACCGACCAGCGCCTGTCGATGATCGCGCTGACCGAGAAAGGCACCCAGTACACGCTCGAGCGGCTGGCACGCAGCGTCGAGGTCGGCAGGCGGTTCCTGTCGCCGCTTTCCCCCTCGGAGCAAGCCACGCTGCTTCGCCTGCTCAAGCGCATCAATGACGACGATCCGTCGAATGGGGACAGCGGCAAATAGGCCGCGTCCAGATTTTCATACCAGCAGAAGTGAGAACCGATGTCGTCCGACCCCAAGTCGTCTGCCAACACGCTCGTCGTCCGCAATATCGGCCTCATGTTGAGCGGTGACCTCGACCGGCCGATCCTCGATGCCGACACCATCGTGGTGGCGGACGGACGTATCACCGGCATCGGCAAGGCCGGCGATGTCGATGCCGGTCACGCCGCGACGGTCATCGACGCAATGGGCTGCGCGGTGGCGCCGGGGCTGATCGACAACCATGTTCACCCGGTGGCGGGCGACTGGACGCCGAGGCAAAACCAGATCGGCTGGATGGATTCGACCGTCCATGGCGGCGTCACGTCGATGATTTCGGCGGGGGAGGTCCACACGCCAGGCCGGCCACGCGACCTGGTCGGGTTGAAGGCGCTGGCGATCGCGGCGCAGCGCACCTTCTCCAACTTCCGCCCCAACGGCATGAAGATTGTTGCCGGAGCGCCCATCCTGGAACACGGCTTGGTCGAGGATGACTTCCGGTCCCTGGCCGAAGCCGGCGTGACGCTTGTCGGCGAGGTCGGGCTTGGCGGTGTCAAGGACGGGCCGACCGGCCGGCAGATGATCGCCTGGGCACGCAAATACGGCATGACCTCGATGACCCACACCGGCGGCCCTTCCCTGCCCGGCTCCGGCCGCATCGGCGCGGATGTGGTGCTGGAGGTCGACGCCGACATCGTCGCCCACGTCAATGGTGGACCGACGGCGCTGCCCGAAGCCGAAATCCGGCAGATCTGCGAGAACGGTTCGCGGGCGCTTGAAATCGTCCACAACGGCAATCTGCGCACCGGCCTGTTCGTGCTCGAGCTGGCAAGGCAGCGCGACGAACTTTCCCGCATCATTCTCGGCACAGACAGCCCTGCCGGATCGGGCGTGCAGCCACTCGGCATCCTGAGGACGCTGACCATGCTTGCTTCGCTGGGCGGCGTCGCACCGGAAGTGGCGTTCTGCTTTGCCAGCGGCAACACCGCGCGGGTGCGCGGGCTGGCCGACCGCGGCATCATCGAGATCGGGCGCGCCGCCGACCTCATCTTCATCGACCAGGCGATCGGCGGCGCCGGCGACGGGCTGCTCGACAGCGTATCGCTCGGCAATCTGCCTGGCATCGGCATGGTGGTCATCGACGGCGAAGTGCGCACCGGCCGCAGCCGCAACACCCCGCCGGCGATGCGGGTTCCGGAAGTCAAGGCCGCCTGACGGCGGCCTCGAAGTGCCAGCGAGATTGCGGGGCGCGACCGCAGTCCCGCTAGCTCACGCCATCCTTGCCGACGATCTTGTCCTTGGTCAGCCCGCCGACACGCGGATGCGGTCGGCCTGAATCGGTGACGGCAATGGCGACGACGATCTCGTCGGCGCGCGGCGCATCGGGAACGCGAACCTCCATGCCGTCGAAATGGCTGCGCACCCGCGCCGCATCCTTGTGGCCGAGCGGAATGTCGAGCGGCACGCCGAGACCACCACGTTTCTTCGACGACGGGATGAGCGCCGCGCCCTTGCCCAGCACGTCACGGAACGGGGCGCCCAGCTTTGGATGAAGGATGGCGGCGGCGTGTTCGAGCTCACCATCGGCGCCGACCGCGGCAGCCTTGCCGAAACTTTCGACCTGATCGCCGGAGATGCCGAGAGCGGCAATGGCCCGCCTGGGCAGGATATCGCCCAGCGCTTCGCCGATGTCGCTCAGTGCCGACAGGTCCTCGACAAACGTGCCGGCATAAGGATTGCGGATCACGGCAATGGCGGCGGCTCGACGGGTCGGCGGATCGACGGGACGGCCGCCTTCGATCCGGGTTTCCTCGACGACGGTGATGATGCGGCGGATTTCCACACTCATCGCAAACCGTCCTCGCCCTTGATGTCCGCCGCCGCCAGACCGCCGACGCGGGCGTGAATGCGCGCGCCCGTGGTCATGGCCAGGATGACCGCCATCTCGTCGCTGCGCGGCGCATCATTCACACCGATCTCGATCGCATCGAAATGGCTGCGCACATAGGAGGCGTTGATGTGGGTGATCGGGATGTCGATGCGCGTTCCCGGACCGCCGACCTTCTTGGTCGAGGGCACGATGGCCTTGGCGTTGCCGAGAAGTTCGCGCATCGCGTAGCCGCCCGGATTGTGCCAGAGCGCGCCATGTTCGAGCTCGCCGGCAGCGCCGACAATGGCACCCTTGCCGTAACCTTCGATCGCGGCGGCCCCCTCACCCATTGCATCGATCAGGCGCCGCGCCATCTCAAGGCCGAGCGGCTTCAGGTCTTCCATGAACCCGGTGATCTCCTCCACGTAGCGTCCGGCGAAGGGGTTGGCGATGACGGCAACGATCGCGCCGCGCTTGGGCGGGCGCGCCGCAGGCGGCCCTCCCTCATGGAATATCTCTTCGACCTGGACCAGAAATTTCCTGACCACCACAGCTGGCATTGTTTGTATCCTTCGTCCCGTCACGCATGGTAACTCGTTAGAGTATCAACAATTATGCATCGCCGAAGTTTGTCAAGCGCCGAGGTGAGAGACGCGACCGAAGAGCTGAGAAAACCGTGCTCGATGACGATTGACAGCCTGTCGGGCCGCTCCTAAACTCATATGACCATCAACGAACTCGCCGCTGTTGCGGCGACATGTGGGGGATGGTCAAGGCGTGGCTTGAAAAGCTGAAAAAAGCTGAAGGGGAATGACATGAAAAGGGCGCTCAAGAGTTTATTCCTGGCTGGCACGATGCTGGCCGTTTCGTTGGGTTCGGCCGCCGCACAGGCCAAGGTTTCCGTGGCGGCGATCTCCGGATATTTCGCACAGGGCTTCGGTGTTTCGATCGTCAACGGCCTCAACAAGGCCAAGACCGATTTCGGCATCGACCTCAAGCTGGTCGACACCGGCAATCGCGCCCTGGACTATCAGGAGCAGTTCGAAAACCTGGCCAAGGGCAAGCAGTACGACCTGATCTTCGTGATGGGTTGGGAGCTGGTGGATTCTCTGCAGAAGGTGAGCAAGGAATATCCCGACCAGCGCTTCGTCTTCATCGACGGCGTGCTCGACAATCCCAAGATGATCTACGCCAACTTCGCCGAGGAACAGGGCTCCTTCGTCGCCGGCGCGCTGGCCGGCATGATCGAGGCCAAGGGCAGCGAATTCCCCAAGATCGGCGACGGCAAGGCGATCGGCTTCGTCGGCGGCCGCGATATCCCGGTGATCCGCAACTTCCTCGGCGGCTACGAGCAGGGCGCCAAATACGCCGCGCCTGACGTGAAGGTGAACTCCGTGTTCGCCGGAACCTTCGACGATCCGGCCAAGGGCAGCGAACTCGCCCAGGCGCTTTATGGCCAGGGCAACGACATCGTCTACAACGTCGCCGGCCCGACCGGTGAAGGCGTGATGCAGGCAAGTGCTGCTGTCGACAAATATTCGATCGGCGTCGACATCGACATGTGCGGCTCGGCGCCCGGAAACGTTCTGGCCAGCATGCTGAAGCGCGGCGACATTGCCGTCTACACGCTGATCAAGGACGAGGTCGAGGGCCGCAAGGTTACCGCCGGCACCCGCACGTTCGACCTCGCCTCCGGCGGCGTCGAGGTCAAGGTCTGCGACGATATCGCCCCCAAGCTCCCGGCTGACGTGACCACCAAGCTGGACGAGATCAAGAAGGAGATCGTCGACGGCAAGATCACAATCGCCAAGGCGAAGTAAGCCGGCAACAGCGCATCCCTCCCAAGAACGCGCTAGACTGATCCGCCGCGGCCCGCCGCGACGGGTCGGTTTCAATACGTGAGAGCCATGGTGTCGAACGCGCCGGGGTCGCCGACCCCTCAAAACACTGCCGGAATGGCCGTCGAACTGACAGGCATCACCAAGCGTTTTGGCGCTTTCACCGCCAATGACGGCATCGAGCTTGCCGTGCGCCGGGGCGAGATCCACGCCATCATCGGCGAGAACGGCGCCGGCAAGACGACGCTGATGAACATACTGTTCGGCCTGCTCCAGCCGGATGAAGGGTCGATCCGGCTAAACGGCGAGGCGACCGTGGTGGCCGACCCGGCCGTCGCTATCAAGGCCGGGCTCGGCATGGTGCACCAGCACTTCAAGCTGGTGCCATCGCTCTCGGTCGCCGACAATGTCTTTCTCGGCATGGAGATCCGCCGGCATGGGCTGATCGACCATGCCGCGCAGGTCGCACGCACGCACGAGCTGTCGAAACGCTTCGGATTGCATGTCGACCCCACCGAGCGCGTCGGCCTGCTCTCGGTCGGCATCGAGCAGCGCATCGAGATCCTCAAGGTGCTGGTGCGCGGCGCCCGCACCATCATCCTTGACGAACCGACCGCCGTGCTGACGCCGCAAGAAAGCCGCGAACTGTTCCAGACGCTGCGCAGCTTCGTGGCCGAGGGCATGACGGTGATCTTCATCTCGCACCACCTCGAAGAGGTGATGGAGGTGTCAGATACGGTGACGGTGCTGCGCAACGGCCGCAAGGTCGCCACCCGCCCGACGAGTGAACTCAGCAAGGATGAGCTGGTGCGCATGATGGTGGGCCGCGAGGTCAGTTTCGACCGGCGTCCGCGCGCTGCCCTGCACGGCGATGTCGTGCTTGATGTGGAGGACTTGTGGGCGCGCGACGACCGGCGGCTGCCGGCTGTTCGCGGCGCCAGTTTCAGCGTCCGCGCCGGTGAGGTGGTGGGCATTGCGGGCGTCGCCGGCAATGGGCAGACCGAACTGGCGGAGGTGCTTTCGGGCCTGCGGCCGGCCAGCCATGGCGAGGCATGGCTCAAGGGCCGCGATCTCACCACACTCACGCCTGCCGCCATACGCGAGGCGGGTTTTGCCCATGTGCCGGGCGACCGCATGGTGCGCGGAGTCGATCGCAATGCGTCGATCGCGGCGAACACGCTGATGGGCCGCCAGCATCGCGCGCCCTGGAGCCGCAGCGGCGTGCTCGACTGGAAGGCGATCGCCGGGAATGCCGGCGCGCTGATCAAGAGTTTCGATATCCGCGCGCAAGGCGCGGCCGACCCCGTCAAGCGGCTGTCTGGCGGCAATATCCAGAAGGTGGTGCTGGCGCGCGAATTCACCAATGGCGCCGATTTCCTGCTGATCGACCAGCCAACGCGCGGCGTCGACATCGGGGCACAGGAAGCCATTCACAGCGAGATCATGCGCCAGCGCGCGGCCGGCCGGGCGATCCTGCTGATATCAGTGCAGCTCGATGAACTGGCGGCGCTCGCCGATCGTATCCTGGTGATGTTCAACGGACGTATCATGGGCGAGGTTTCCGGCGACAATGCCGATGAGGACCGCATCGGCATGATGATGGCCGGCGTATTGCCCGAACCTGTGGCGGAGCCCTTGTCATGAGTGAGCGTTTGCGCGCCGTTTCCGGCCAGGTCATCGCCCTGGGTGTTGCCTTGCTGATGGGCGCGATCATCATCCTGATGGTCGGCGAAAGCCCGGTCCATGTCTTCATGACGTTGCTCCGCGGCGCCTTCGGCGATCAGGAAAAGATCGCCGGGACCCTGCTGCAGACGACGCCGATCCTGATCTGCGGGGTCGCCGCCTGCATCGGCCTTCGCGGCGGCATGTTCAATGTCGGCATCGAGGGCCAGCTGTTCCTCGGCGGGTTTGCCGCTGCCTGGGTCGGCTTCACCTTCTCCCTGCCCACGGGCATCCATACGCTGGCGGCACTGGCGCTCGCGGTCGCCGCGGGCGCTGCCTGGGTTGCCATCCCCGCCTATTTCCGCGCCCGCTACAACACCAACGAAGTCGTCTCGACGATCCTGTCGAACTACATCGCCGTGCTGCTCACCTCCTATTTCACCATCTTCCTGTTCAAGCGGCCCGGCGGCTGGTCGGAGACGCCGCC
>Ga0224747_10025_pt1 | contig 24194 bp, 25 predicted proteins | sample LIM_F_Water_Pos_FD_182999 | JGI IMG/M metagenome (GOLD analysis project Ga0224747, IMG submission 182999) | Enriched cells from gastrointestinal tract of the lab mouse from Pacific Northwest National Laboratory (PNNL), Richland, Washington... | ecosystem: Host-associated > Mammals > Digestive... | reverse complement strand
AATGTCTCATAGTGTTCGTTTTCCTCATTTCTGCGCTGTCATTTGAAAACGGGGCTTATGTCACAGCGCGGACACAGGCACCCGAAAAAGGAGTCGAAGAGAATAACTCTTCGACTCCTGCTTATGACTGATAAGATAATAATTCTTCCACTGCTTTTCTTCTGGGAGCCACGGGGGATTCGTCAGGATATCCAATGGGAATCAGAGCCACCAGCTCCCTGTCTTCCGGGAGTTCCAGCAGCTTTGAGGCGTCTTCTTCGTCGAACAGGCCCATGATAACGGTGCCAAGTCCCTGCTCATATGCGGCGAGACAAAATGCTTCACCCGCTGCGCCGGCGTCATACATCTGCCATCTGTCTCCTTTGGGAGTGGAAAAAGAACCGTCCCTCTCATAACCGCTGCGGCCTCTGATCATGGTGACGGCGATTACCATGGGAGCATTTTCCATAATTTTCCCATTGCCCGGATAGAGAGAGGTACATTTTGCCAGCGCGGCTTTCTTCTCCCCTTCCACTGCAATGTAGCGAACAATCTGCGTATGCTTCCAGCTGGGAGCGTAGGAAGCCGTCTCCACAATCTGCGCAAGCAGTTCATGAGAAACCGGCTGGTTCGTAAATTTACGAATACTTCTGCGGCCTTTGATACATTCGTTTGCTGTCATCAGTGAACCTCCTTATTTTAGTTCCGCAGTCACCTGCAAGGACACAAAGCCCATTGATTCATTTCCGTCTGCAAAGAGTATGCATCCGTAACTGAATCAGTGTCCTTGCAGGAGACTGCTGATTGTAGTTCCGCAGTCACCTGCAAGGACACAAAGCCCATTGATTCATTTCCGTCTGCAAAGAGTATGCATCCGTAACTGAATCAGTGTCCTTGCAGGAGACTGCTGATTGTAGTTCCGCAGTCACCTGCAAGGACACAAAGCCCATTGATTCATTTCCGTCTGCAAAGAGTATGCATCCGTAACTGAATCAGTGTCCTTGCAGGAGACTGCTGATTTTAGTCCCGCAACATCCTGTTAGTATGATACCATGTTCCGGGGCGAGTTGCAATGATAATTTCAGATTGGTCTGTTCTTCAGAATAGAAGTTCCGGAATCTCCTGCAGGCTGCGAATCTCATAATCAACTCCTGCGTCCGTATCGTTACTCAGTCCTGCGGGATTGTACCAGCAGGTTCTGATACCGGAGCGATTGCCTCCTGTGATATCGCTGGTGAGAGAATCGCCTACAATGAGAACTTTACCTTTATCCACTGAGCCAATTGCCTGGAAGACACAGTCGAAGAATTCGGCTGCCGGCTTTTCATAGCCCACTTCCTCGGACAGAAAGACGCCGTCCATCAGCCGGTCAAAGCCGGAAAGACGAAGCTTTTTGGTCTGGGCAATTATGGTTCCGTTGGATACTGCATATTGTCTGATTTTGCCGCGCAATGAGGCCACCAGTTCTTTGCTGTTATCACGAAAGACGATGGTGTCGCCCAGGCGGAGCTGATAGGCTTCGTTGAACGAGGCTCCCAGAGAGGGATCCAGGCCTTCGCCCTGGAAGAAGTCCTCGAAACGCCCTTTTAGAATCTGCGGTTTGGTCAGCTCGCCCAGCTCCAGCCGTTTCCAGTATTGTTGATTGATTGCAGAGTAGCGCGCCAGCATTTCGTCGGTACATTCGCCCAGGCCGAATTCTGTAAAAAGGGACCTGACCGCGGCTTTCTCCGCCGCCGCGAAATCCAACAGTGTCCCGTCTATATCCCACAGAAGTACTTCAAATTGATTCATCTTGTGCTCTCCATTGTTCATTTCTGAACGGACATATCATATAGTTTTCCTGCTCGTATTTTATCACAGATATGGGGTTTATTCCATCATTTTTTGGGAAGACGATAACAATAAGGCTTTTTATCAAGAGGAACTTTTTTGAGAGTATAATTTTCCGCAGTACAAACCGATAAATCTTATATATGGAGGATGAAACTCATGAAGATTAGAAGAGCAGCAGGGGATGAGTTGTTGGAATTGTGGGGATATGAGAATATTCACACCGCTTCTGCTAATGCAAAATTTTTTTGCGATAACATAACAAGAGGGAATACCGAATTCTGGACGCTTGACTATGATGGCGAACTGATTGGAGAGTTGTATGCTTTCTATGACCTTGAGGACAAAGATTTTGCAGATGGCAAAAAAACGGCATATCTTTGTGCATTTAGAGTCAGAACAGATTTCCGTGGTCAGGGATTGGGGACAAAGTTGATCTGCCATGTGATTGAGCACATAAAGGATTTGGGATATCAAAGGATATCTATTGGTGTTGACACCACAGATATGGCGAATATTCGTTTATATGAGCGGCTTGGTTTTACAATAAAGGTAAAGGAGTGTACAGAGGATCCCTGTGACAGAGACGAAAATATGCAGCCGAGATCATGTCCTTGCTTTTGGCTGTTATATAAAGAGGTCTAAAGCTCCATATTCACAGGTTTCATCGTATTCCGCAACAAAAAAGTTTTCTCCAAAACTGCCTGTTCGTATACTTCCAGGGGCAATACCGTTTCACTGTATGATATCAGGAACTGACGCATAGGTACCAGCGAATAGGGATGGTATTCCACAGTCAGGAATTCGTATGATTCGATTCCAAAGATTTCACGAAATCCGACAATAAGATTCCGTCAAAGTACGCATTGGTCAGTCTGTGGAATTCCGACCACATGGGCAGTGTCTTACAGTCGGCGGCACGCTCACAGGCATCCGCATCACAGCCCAGACAGGCCACCGGCGCCAGATCTCCTTCCGTAAGGCGCAGGATATCTCCCACGCGGTATCGGCCCGGATCCGCTGTCAGCCGGTAACCGCCGCCCTTTCCCTGAACTCCTTCAATCAGCTTATTCCTGGTCAGGACAGGAAGGATTCGTTCCAGATATTTCAGAGAGATATTTTGTCTCTCGGCTACTTCTTTCATGGGAACATAGCCCTTCCCGAAGTTTTCCGCCAGATCGATCATGACCCGAAGGGCATATCTTCCCTTTGTGGAAATCATCATAGTTTCATCCCCTTTTTCTCATAATAATCCTGCAGCGCTTTCTTAATTGCTTCCTCCGCCAGCACAGAACAATGAAGCTTGTGGGCGGGGAGTCCGTCCAATGCCTGAGCTACTGCCTGATTGGTAAGGGTAAGCGCTTCTGAGACAGGCTTTCCCTTAATCAGCTCGGTGGCCATAGAGCTTGACGCTATGGCGGAGCCGCACCCGAAAGTCTCAAACTTTGCATCTGTAATGATGTCATTCTCAATCTTCAGATAAATTTTCATGATGTCGCCGCATCTGGCATTTCCCACTTCGCCGATACCGTCGGCATTTTCAATAACACCTGCATTTCTGGGATTACGGAAGTGATCCATCACTTTTTCGCTGTATAAAGCCATAATAAAAACCTCACCTAAGTATAAATTCTTTTTTTCCGCTGACAAGATCCCGCCAGACAGGAGAAATGCCGCGCAGATATTCTACGGCTTCTGTTACCGATTTTACAGTGTACAGAATTTGTTCTTCTGTAGTATCCTCCGAAAGTGTAAGACGAAGAGAACCATGGGCAATATCGTGTATTCTGCCGAGTGCGAGAAGAACATGACTGGGCTCAAGGGAGCCGGAAGTACAGGCGGAACCGGAGGAAGCGCAGATTCCTCTGTCGTCGAGAAGCAGCAAAAGGGATTCTCCTTCGATGCCTTCAAAACAGAAGTTCACATTACCGGGGAGACGGTTTGTCGCATCACCGTTGAGAATTGAATGGGGAATATGCGAAATCCCGTCAATAAGTTTATCGCGAAGCAAACACATCCGTTTTGCAGCGTCCTCCATCCGGGAGCAGGATTCACAGAGCGCTGCGGCCATTCCCATAATGGCAGGAATATTCTCGGTGCCTGCCCGTCTGCCCTGTTCCTGGGCGCCGCCTTCAATCAGAGTTGTCAGAGGAATCCCTTTCCTGGCATAAAGAATGCCGATTCCTTTCGGACCGTGGAATTTATGGGCCGAAAGGGAAAGCATGTCAATATTCTGTTCGTTCACATTGATGTGCAGATGCCCTGCCGCCTGGACTCCATCCGTATGGAAAAGGACATTTCCGGCGCGGCATATCTTACCGATTTCCGCTATCGGCTGAATGGTTCCGATTTCATTGTTGGCAAACATTACGGTGACAAGGCAGGTGTCGTCACGAAGTGCGGTTTTTACTTGTTCCGGGGCAATGATACCGTTTTCATGAACGTCCAGAAGCGTAATTTCAAATCCTTCTTTTTCCAGTCTGTTCAGGGTATGCAGGACTGCATGGTGCTCAAAGGCCGTGGAAATAATGTGCCTTTTTCCCTTTCGTTCTCCTATTCGCGCTGCGGACAGGATTGCCTGATTATCCGATTCGCTTCCGCCGGAGGTAAAAGTGATTTCCTCAGGGGAAGCGCCGATGCAGGCGGAAATCTGCCGCCTTGCCTCTGCCAGCGCTTCGGCGGCTGCCTGCCCGGCAGAATGCAGACTGGAAGGGTTCCCGTAGACGGTGTCCATATAGGGATACATGGCATCTATTGCTGTTTTGCTCATTTTTGTGGTGGCTGCATTATCCAGATAAATTTTCATTATTTTCTATGTATCCTTTTTTATTTTACTGCGTCAAATCCATTCCTCAGATCGTCTATGATATCATCGATATGCTCTGTGCCAATGGAAAGCCGGATGGTATTGGGTTTAATTCCCTGATCTTCCAGTTCTTCCGCCGTGAGCTGACTGTGGGTGGTGGTTGCGGGGTGAATCACCAGGCTCTTCACATCGGCCACATTTGCAAGCAGTGAGAAAATTTTAAGACTGTCAATAAACCTGTGAGCTTCTTTCATACCGCCCTTAATCTCAAATGTGAAGATGGAACCACCGCCGTTGGGGAAGTATTTGCGGTATAATGCATGGTCCGGATGGTCGGGCAGAGAAGGATGATTGACCTTTTCCACCTGAGGATGGGCCGAAAGGAATTCCACCACCTTTTTCGTATTTTCCACATGTCGTTCCAGCCGCAGGGAAAGGGTTTCGATTCCCTGCAGAAGCAGGAATGCCGCAAAGGGGGAGATGGTGGCTCCGGTGTCCCGAAGTAAAATGGCGCGGATATAGGTCACAAATGCCGCAGGACCGGCAGCTTTTACAAAGGATACTCCGTGATAGCTGGGGCTGGGATCTGCGATTGCCGGATATCTGCCGGAAGCGGTCCAGTCAAAATTGCCGGAATCCACGATGACACCGCCCAGGGTTGTACCGTGACCGCCGAGAAATTTAGTGGCGGAATGTACTACAATATCTGCGCCGTGTCGGATGGGGCGAATAAGATACGGGGTGCCGAAAGTATTATCCACTACCAGAGGAAGCCCGTGTCTGTGAGCAAGTTCCGCCAAAGCGTCCATATCGGGAATGTCGCTGTTGGGATTGCCGAGAGTCTCAATGTAAATCGCCCGTGTATTCTCCTGAATGGCGGCTTCCACTTCGGCAGGATCATGGATATTTACAAAACTTGCCGTAATGCCGAATGTGGGAAGTGTGTGTGCCAGAAGGTTATAGCTGCCGCCGTAAATTGTCTTCTGAGCGACAAAATGACCGCCGTTTTGTCCCAGAGCCTCAAGAGTATAGGCAATAGCTGCCGCACCGGAGGCCAGAGCCAGGGCCGCCACACCGCCTTCCAGAGCGGCCGCACGCTGTTCCAGTACATCCTGGGTGGAATTCGTCAGCCTGCCGTATATGTTGCCGGCATCAGTAAGGCCGAAACGGGCCGCCGCATGGGCAGAGTCCCGGAACACATAGGAAGTGGTGGCATAGATGGGAACCGCACGGGCGTCGGTTGCCGGGTCCGGATGTTCCTGTCCTGCATGGAGCTGTAAAGTTTCAAATTTGTAATCAGACATATAGGTTTCTCCTTTCAGTTGAAATACCTACCGATTTGATAGGTATTATAATAGACCACCTTTTCTGATCTGTCAACAGAGAATTTGCCGGAACATCTTTCTTCCATTTTGAGAGGATAAATTTTCACCGACCTATTGACACGGGCAAAAAAAGGTGATATAGTGTAAAAAATTTAATACTTCAAACCGTTGAAGCGGAGATAACGGCAGCGATGCCTTTACAGAGAGCCTGTGATGCTGAGAATCAGGTGAGAAACAAGTTGTCAAATGGACCGCGGAGGGCGCAGTCAAATGTGAGTCATTTTCACAGAGTATTCTGCGACGCTGCAGGCAAGCGTATAAATGCCGGGGATATGTTGGTATCCTGCAAGAGCACGGGTCATACCGTGAATCAAGGTGGCACCGCGGATAGTGTCGTACTGTTTGTTATCAGTAACTGTTCGTCCTTGACAGAGAGGATCTTTCTGTCAGGGGCGTTTTTTTATGCACGGGCCGGAACATGGAAGTCTGCTGTCAAAACACCATGCGGACTCGACCGGATACCCGGAACTTCCCTGACATGAGATATCATATCACCCAATATGCCCTGAAGGAGGGAAATGCAATGCTGCTGACAAAACGCTGGCGTCCGCAGGGGCGCGGAAAGAGAACAAATCATAAAGAGAACAGGAACCTGAAGACAATTATTTGAATGGTAAAATGAACAGAGCCCAGGGAGGTAATATAATGCAGAATACAACAAAAACAGGGAAAATCCCCTACAAAATATATCTGAATGAAGAAGAGATGCCGAAGACATGGTATAATCTGCGGGCTGATATGAAGCAGAAGCCGGCGCCGCTCTTAAACCCCGGTACCCATCAGCCCATGAAAGCGGAAGAACTGTCAGCCGTTTTCTGCGAGGAACTGATTGCTCAGGAACTGGATAATGACACGGCATTTTTTGAGATCCCGGAGGAAATCCGTAATTTCTATAAAATGTATCGTCCGTCTCCTTTGGTACGCGCTTACTGCCTGGAGGAAAAGCTGGGTACACCGGCGAAAATCTATTATAAATTCGAGGGCAACAATACCAGCGGAAGCCACAAACTGAATTCCGCCGTCGCCCAGGCCTATTATGCGAAGAAGCAGGGACTTCAGGGTGTGACCACCGAGACCGGAGCCGGCCAGTGGGGGACGGCCCTTTCCATGGCATGTGCCTTCTTCGGCCTTGACTGCAAGGTATATATGGTGAAATGTTCCTATGAACAGAAGCCCTTCCGCCGGGAGGTAATGCGTACCTATGGGGCTTCGGTAACGCCTTCGCCGTCCATGGAGACCGAAGTGGGCAGGAAGATTCTCGCCGAGCATCCGGGTACCACCGGAAGCCTGGGCTGTGCCATCTCCGAGGCAGTGGAAAAGGCGGTGTCCAGCGAAGGCTATCGCTATGTTCTGGGCAGTGTGCTGAATCAGGTGCTTCTCCACCAGTCGGTTATCGGCCTGGAGACAAAGGCTGCTATGGACAAATACGGAGTGAAGCCCGATATCATCATCGGCTGTGCCGGAGGCGGTTCCAACCTTGGCGGTCTGATTGCACCGTTTATGGGGGAAAAGCTCCGGGGGGAAACGGACTGCCGGATTATCGCCGTGGAGCCGGCATCCTGCCCCAGCTTTACCAGAGGCGTATATGCCTACGACTTCTGTGATACGGGAATGGTATGTCCCCTTGCCAAAATGTATACACTGGGCAGCGATTTTATCCCGTCCGCCAATCATTCAGGCGGCCTTCGCTATCACGGTATGAGCTCCACGCTGTCCGAGCTGTACCATCAGGGGCTGATGGAAGCTGTCAGTGTGAAGCAGACGGAAGTGTTTGACGCGGCAGAATACTTTGCCAGGGTAGAAGGGATTCTGCCCGCGCCGGAAAGCTCTCACGCAATCCGTGTGGCCATTGACGAGGCGGTCAGGTGCAGGGAAAGCGGTGAAGAGAAAACGATTGTGTTTGGTCTTACAGGTACGGGATATTTTGATATGATGGCTTATGAAAAATATCACGACGGAAAAATGAGCGATTATATTCCCTCGGACGAAGAACTGGCAATCTGCCGCAATAAACTTCCGAAGGTTGCTTCTGAAGGCTGAGTGAAAAAGTTGTATCAGCTGTTTTTCGACAGTTCCCAGGCATGGGCCCGGGGACTGCTCTTTGAAATGACGGCGCAGCGTCCGATTTTACCCGGCATGGCTGCGGGATACCGGCAGGAACAAGGCATTTTTGCGGAGAATATGCAGTCGTGGCAGCGGTGCTGAGCGGGAGGAAGCCAGGTTGACAGCCCAGGTAAAATAAAGTATTCTATAGGAAACGTCTGAGAAGAATCGAGACGTTTCTGACAGAAAGCAATTTAGAAAGGACGGTGCATGGAATGGAATTTGTGGAGAGAAAAAGATGGCTGTTTTTCGGACTTCCCTTTACGTTTACAAAATATACGATAAAGGAAGATATGATTACCGTGGCGGAGGGCCTGCTGAAAACTGTGGAGAATGACTGTTATATGTACAAGGTTCAGGATGTCACACACAGCGCCACTCTGGCGGAGAAGATTTTCGGTTTGGGGACCGTGACCTGCTATACGGGGGATACCACACATCCTCAGCTGGTGCTGCAGCATATTAAGAATTCCAGAACCGTAAAGGATTTTATATTGAAAGAGTCAGAAGAAGCCAGACTGAAGAGGCGTACGGTGAATATGCTGGATATTGGTTCTGTGGACCTTGACGATATGGACGATGCGGATACATAAGGCCGGATTCAGGCAAAATGATTTGCAGCAGGAAGACGCAGAGCTGTCATGCAGATAAATCAATATGAGGCTCCGTTACCTGCTGCTTTCCGGATTCGGAAGAGAGCAGCTTTTCGAACAGCAGCCCGGCGAGAATCCAACAGGGAATAAAATCCAGGCGGATGATGCGGCCTATGTTCCAGCGGCTGCGGCTATAATCCCAGGGACAGACTCTGTGTTTTGAGAGGAGACGGCCTGTGAGATATTCTCCCGCGAAAATCAGACCGGCATAGGCCAGGCCTCGTACCCGGGCGGATTTCCGGCAAAGAAGGCGGCTGAGCGGTGTAAAAAGAGCGGCACAGCCATAGATAGGGAACATCCAGAGGGAAGTGCAGCCTTTCAGAGTCATATCCCTGCGGCGCAGGGAGTCCAGAGCTGTGAAGCTGATTTCCATACACCAGCCGGCCAGGCCGCATTTCAGGAAATTTTTCAGAAAAAGGGTAAGAGTCTGCCTCATAATGATTCTCCTTCGGGATGTGCGTGAATGCACTCTTATAACAGTTCGACAGGGCCCCGAACTGTTATGACGCTTTAGCGTGACATTTTATAGTATAACCGGAGGAATATAAAATTATGAGAATGGCTGAAATGAAGTTTAAAAGCAAATACAGGCAAGCTGCGGATCCAGGTATTAAATGATTTGAATTGATAACACAGCATATGGAAACAGACGGAATACAGGTAGGGCAGATGAATATCAGGGAAGTATTTGAATATATAGAACAGGCCGGGAAATACGGTATCGTGCCCGGGCTGGACAATATACGGGCACTTTGCGGGAAAATGGGCAATCCGCAGAAGGAATTGCGGTTTGTGCACGTTGCGGGTACAAACGGAAAGGGATCCGTGTCCGCATATCTGGCATCGGTGTTGAGACAGGGCGGTTACAGAGTCGGAAGATTTCTTTCTCCGGTTCTTTTCGAATACAGAGAACGTATTCAGATAAACGACAGACCGATTACAAAGAGCGCTCTCTGCGAGGGTATGGAACTGATCCAAAAGGCCTGCGGGGAGATGCAGCAGGAGGGGATGACACACCCGACACCTTTTGAGATGGAGACAGCGCTGGGATTCTGGTATTTTCAGCAAAAACGCTGTGATATTGTGGTGCTGGAAACGGGAATGGGAGGTCTGCTGGACGCCACAAATGTGGTGGAGAATACCTGTGCGGCAGTGCTGACTTCCATCAGCAGGGACCATATGAGCTACCTGGGCGACTCACTGGAGGAAATCGCAGTTCAGAAGGCGGGAATCATCAAAAAGGGCTGTGATGTGATTACCGCGGTACAGGAACCTGAAGTCATGAGAATAATTTCACAGAAAGCTGCGGAGGCGGGCTGCCCGCTGCATGTTGCGGAGGCGGCCAATATTTCCCGGGTACATTATGGCCTGGAAAAGCAAAAGCTTACATACCGCGGTGTGAAATTTGAGATTTCTCTGGCAGGAAAGCATCAGATAGAAAATGCCGCAGTGGCGCTGGAGGTGCTGGAAGTCCTTCGGGAGAAAGGGTTTCCGGTGACGGAGGAAAAAGAGCGCGAAGGTATGGCGGAGACCCGATGGCCGGGAAGATTTACGGTAATTGGGCGGAAGCCTTATTTTATTGTGGACGGCGCACATAATGAGGACGCGGCAGGAAAGCTGGCGGAGTCCCTGAAGGCATATTTTCCCGGCAGGAGAATGATTTACATCATGGGTATGCTGAAGGATAAGGAATATGAAAAAGTAATTGCCCGGACTCATTTTCTGGCCGATCAGATTATCACGATAACCACACCGGATGAACCCAGAGCGCTGCCGGCATATCTGCTGGCCGGGGAGGTGGCCAAAGTACATGCAGGTGTGACGGCGGCTGACAGCCTGGAGGAGGCAGTGGAAATGAGCTGTCTGCTGGCGGGGAAGGAAGATGTCATTGTCGCTTTCGGCTCTCTTTCTTTTCTGGGAAGACTGATGAAGATAGTCGATAATATGGCGGGGAAAGGAAACGGACGGAAATGATAGATCAGGAAAAAATCAGAAAAGCAGTGGCGCTCTTGCTGGAGGGAATCGGAGAGGACCCGGGCAGAGAGGGACTGGCTGAGACGCCGGACAGAGTCGCCAGAATGTATGGGGAAATCTTCTCCGGTATGGATGCGGATGCGGCGGAACCGCTGGCAAAGGTATTTGCCGTGGGTGACAGCGAGATGGTTCTGGAAAAGGATATTGTCTTCTACTCCATGTGTGAACACCATATGATGCCTTTTTACGGAAAGGCGCATATAGCATATATTCCGGACGGAAAGGTGCTGGGGCTGAGCAAGCTGGCCAGAACGGTGGAGATTTATGCCAGGAGACTGCAGCTGCAGGAGAGGATGACGGGACAGATTGCGGATGCGGTTATGGAACATCTGAGTCCCCGGGGCGTGATGGTGGTTCTGGAGGCGGAGCATATGTGCATGACCATGCGAGGGGTGAAGAAACCGGGCAGCAGAACGGTGAGCATGGCTGTGAGAGGGGCCTTCGAGGGAGACAGCGGGCTGCAGGAGCGTTTTTTCCGGATGCTGCAGATGTGAGTGGGGGATGGGACTGAGTCCTCCGATCAGACTGGAAGGGCGGCGGTATCAGCCGGTATCTGTCAACAGAAAATGTAACAGCAGTACAGGAGAAATAAGAAACGGAGAGAGCAGATGCTTATCGGAAAGAAAGAATTTCAGACTTCAGGACATACTTATGTAATGGGAATTTTAAATATGACGCCGGATTCTTTTTCGGATGGCGGAAAGTGGAACGACACAGACAGGGCGCTTCGACATGTGGAAGAAATGATTGAGGCGGGAGCCGATATCATTGACATCGGAGGCGAGTCCACCCGTCCGGGCTACACTGTCCTGCCGGAAGAGGAAGAAATCCGGAGGGCAGTTCCCATAATAGAGGCGGTGAAGGCGGCTTTTGACATCCCGGTTTCCCTGGATACCTATAAGCCGGGAGTGGCGCTGGCGGGTATTGCAGCCGGGGCAGACCTGATGAATGACATATGGGGACTGAAATATGATTCCCGCATGGGGGAAATAATAGCCGAGAGCGGACTGCCCTGCTGTCTGATGCATAACCGGAGAGAGGCAGATTACAAAACCTTTTTGCCGGAGGTGATCTCGGATTTGCAGGAGACTTTGCATCTGGCAAAAAAGGCTGGTATTCCGAAAGAAAAAATCATACTGGATCCTGGCGTCGGTTTTGGTAAAACCTATGAACAGAATCTGGAAGTGATTCGGAGACTGGAGGAGCTGAAGCAGCTTCACTGTCCTTTGCTTTTAGGATGCAGTCGGAAATCTGTGATCGGTCTGACACTTGACCTTCCCGTGGAACAGAGACTGGAAGGTACGCTGACGACTACGGTCATGGCGGTGCTTTCCGGCTGTATGTTTGTGCGGGTGCATGATGTGAGAGAGAATGTGAGAGCCATAAAAATGGCGGAGGCCATTATTCATATGCAGGAAGACAGAATGAACTGATGCGGATCCATGAATATTAGAAAGAATAAGAATGAGGAAGAGTTTATGTTTTCAGAATGGGCAGAAGATGAAATTCATATCGACGGACTGGAAATTTATGCACATCACGGCGTATATGAGGAAGAGAGGACGAACGGGCAGACATTCTATGTGAACGCTGTTTTGTATATGGATACACATGTGGCCGGAGTCAGCGACGAACTGGAATATACGACAGACTATGGAAATGTGTGCCGGTTTATGAATGACTGGATGCGGCAGAATACCTGCAGACTGCTGGAAGCTGTGGCGGAGAGAATGGCAAATGCGCTGTTGCTGCGTTACAGAATGGTTTCTGCCGTTGACCTGGAGATTCAGAAGCCTCATGCGCCGGTACGCTTACCTTTTGAGATGATATCTGTGAAGGTACATCGAAGCTGGCACCGGGCATATATTGCGTTGGGGTCCAACATGGGAGATCGGGAAGCGTATCTGTCCGGAGCTCTGAAAGCGCTGAAGGAGCATCCGCAGATTGTGCTGAAAAAAGTTTCTGACTGTATTGTCACAGAGCCTTATGGAGGTGTGAAGCAGGAAGATTTTCTGAACAGTGTGGCGGAGATAGAGACACTTTTGAATCCGGAGCAGCTTCTGGAAGCTCTCCATGAGATTGAAAATGCTGCCGGCAGAGAGAGAACGCTGCGGTGGGGGCCCAGGACACTGGATCTGGATATCTTATTCTATGACAGACTTCTGATGGACAGAGAAGACCTGGTGATTCCCCACCCTGATCTGGAGAATCGGCGTTTTGTACTGGAACCTATGACTGCCATCGCACCGTATTTTCGGCATCCGGCCACGGGAAAGGCCATGCGGGAGCTCTTACAGGAACTGGAGAAAGGTCCGCTGTGACGGTCCGTAGGGAGAGTTTTTCATCAGGCGGAACGTTGGGAGGGCAGGTATTTTCCCAGGAAGCCTGCGCAGAAACCGGTGAATAAACCGGTGAGAATTCCGCTTAAAATCAGGAAAGGTCCATAGGAGAACACGCCTTTGGTGGAGGTGACGGCAAAAGCCAGAGCCAGCTGCCCCATATTGTGTGCCAGGCCGCCCATGGCGCCTGTGAGGAAGACCAGGTTTTTCTGCAACAGTCTCATGACCAGAGCCATTACCAGCAGGCTGAGCAGGCCGCCGGACAGGCTGTAGAGCAGAGAGAGGGCCTGGCCGAAGAGCAGGGCGGACAGCAGGATTCTGGACAGCAGTACAACGATGGCATCCTTCACAGAGAAGTGCCGCAGCAGAATCAGAGTGACAATGTTAGCAAGTCCCGGCTTGATACCCGGAATGGGTGCCAGGGGCGGAATGGCGCTTTCAATGGCATAGACGGCGAGAGACAATGTGGTGAAAAGTGCCAGGAAGGTAACTTTTTTTACGGGCATGGACGTTTTCCGGGACATAACAGCTCCTTTAGTATGTGATTTCTTCAATAACTGACAGCATCGGGGACGGCAGAAGTATCTGCGGAGCTGCCTTCGGAATTATCCGCAGGGCGCAGCATAATCACAAGTCGATTTGGCAGGCAGGTAATGGGCAGGCCGGAATTTTGGATAAAACCCTGACCCACGCAGAGCTTATCCGGGCAGTCGGCGGAGATGATGCCGATACTGTCCGGGCGGACTTCAATTTCATTGACGCAGCCATTTTCTCCTGTTATGGTAAAAGTATCAGGTTCTGTGTGATTATCCAGCGGAATACTCATAAGCAGATTTCCGTTTTGAAAAATATCTGCCATATAGCGCGTATTGCTTTCCGGAGGACGCAGCAGGGCGGAAAGGCTTGCCAGGCACAGAACAAGTAGGAAGACTGTGATGGCTGCGGCAGCTTTTTTCCAGGATGGATATTTGTTCATCGGGACACCTTTCTGCTGATTCAGGCAAAATCAGGAAGCCGGCTATGCGGAACCTGACTGCGGATGACAGTCCGTTCAGGTCGCTGAACTGTTACGATTGGAAACAGTATAACAAAAAGGAAAGAAAAAATGAAGAGATTTTTGAAATCAGCCACGGTACTGGTACTGTGGCTGGCAGTGTTTTCCTGCTGCGGCTGCGGGGCCGGAGGAGACAGACATTTGTCCGGAATGGAGGGAGGCGACACAGCTGAAGGACAGGAGGACAGTTCAGACAGCGACAAAGACAACGGGAAGACTGCGGTATGGCAATACGTGGATACTGCCATGGGAACAGTGATTCGGCAGACGATCTATGGGACTGAAGGCACTGCGGAAGCTTTTTCGGAGGAGGTAATGACGCTTCTGACAGAATTGGAGAGCGGGGAGCTGTCCTGGCGGATGGAATCTTCGGAAGTGTATCGGATAAACGCTTCGGCGGGAAATGAGGAAGGCTGTACTTTATCCGAAGAAATGGCGCAGCTGCTGCAAAGCTGTGTGGAACTGTATGAGAAAGCGGAAGGCGCTTTTGACGTGACGCTGGGACCGGTAAGCAGACTTTGGAATATTGACAGATGGGCGGCGGAAGCGGAGGGAGAGAATTTCCAGCCGCCTTCTTCGGAGGCCATACGGGAAGCGGTGAGTCTGTGCGGAAGCGACAGACTCAGACTGGAGAAAGATTCAGCGCGCATTTTCCTGCCGGAGGGAATGCAGCTTGATTTGGGCGCTGTGGGAAAGGGAGTTGCGCTGTCGCGGATCTGTGAGCTGCTGGAAAAACAGACGGAAATAAGCGGGGCAGTGATTTCCCTGGGAGGAAGCATCCTGACCTGGGGGAGCAAACCGGACGGCAGTGTCTGGAAAGTGGGAATTGTCAATCCTTTTGACACGTCGTCCAATATAGGAATACTGAGTCTGGAGGGGCAGTGGTGCATTTCCACTTCCGGAGATTATGAGCGGTATGTGGAAGTGGACGGTGTGCGCTATCACCATATTCTGGACCCGGCAACAGGTTGTCCCTCCGTCAGCAGCGTCCGCGGTGTGAGCATTTTGTCACAGGATGGTTTTTCCGGTGACGGTCTTTCCACAGCCTGTTTTATTCTGGGGCCGGAGAAAGGAATGGCGCTGGCTGCGGCATATGACGCGGAAGTGCTTTTTGTGCTGGCTGACGGAGAAATCATTATGTCGGACGGAATGAAAGAATATTTCAAACCAATGTAAAAATGGAGCAACGACTTCTGCCAGGGTGTCATATTTCATCTGGGCGCATTTCATAAGTTCTCCTTTCTAATTTGTCTGTGTTTCAGGGTAGACGATCAGTCTCAGCCGGGACGCGGAAACCAGAGTCAGGACAATGACCAGTATCTGGACGACATAGACAGGTCTGACTGCGAAGACATTTCCGCCGGCACACATGGTAAAAAAGGGAAACTGTGTGTGCATGGCTGTCAGGCTGCAGACCGGTACGAGAAGTCCCAGGGATTCCGCGAAAATCAGCATACGTTTACAGCCGAACCGGGAAGAAACCCGTCCGGTGGAAAATCCGCCTGCTATCACCCCCAGGGTCTGAATGACCAGAAGTGTGGACACCTGGGTGGAAGGCAGCCTGAGGAAATTCTGGGCATAGAGATAAATGAAGGTATTGATCATGGAGGAAGTATGGGAGAGACAATTCGTTATCAAAAGCCAGTTAAAATCCCGGCTGCGGAAGCAGCGGAAAAGTTCACTCAGGTAAACCTTCACATTGCGTTCCTCTTTGGGACTTGCTCCCACAGGTTCTTCTCTGAGCGGAATAAAGCACAGAACCGAGGAAGCCAGAAGAACACCGGCAAGACCGAAGATAATGCCGTATTTTGTCCGGCGATCCAGCTCAGGAGAATCCCGGATGATTTTGACGAGATTGCTGGATATAAAGGTGATGAAGCCGGATATGGCAAAAAGTGTCCCTGCCAGCTGCCCCCGCCGTCTGCCGGTCACACAGTCCCCGAGCAGATGATTCCAGATAATACCGCTCATGGACTGGAAACAAAAATAAAGGAGCATGACCATAAAGAATGCTCCGACGATGACGGAATCCGGAAAGCGCAGAAGGAGCAGAAAAGGAATCAGAAGAATGGCGCCGCGGGAAATTCCGTTTAAAAGCAGAGAAAGCGCCTTCTTGCTGACTGCCGCGGCGATAAAGCCTCCTGCCTGTTATTCCGGTTGCAATTGTCATAACTTCATATCACTGTCACAAAGCGTGCAATCTTCTGTGTCTCATGCCTTGAAATGTATATTCGGATACTGTATAATGCAATCCGTGGAGCTTTTCAGTTTTTATCAGGGAAAGCAGGAGTAAAGAGGATACATTGGAAGATAAAAAGTGAAGGGTATGAATATGGAAAAAGAGATTGCATTATATCGGGAAAAAGTAAAAAGGTATTATGATAATGAGGACAGGCTGATTCAGTATCCGACCAAAAGGCCTCTGAGGATACTGGCGCTTTCGAAGATTGCGGAAAAGTTTGAGCTATCCGTAAAATATACGGAAAAAGAAGTAAACGAAATTATCAGGAATTCCATTGTATTTACAGATATAGAATTAATCCGGAGAGAAATGTTCCAGCACAGATTCATCGGAAGACTGAGGGACGGTTCGAAATACTGGCTGGAAGAGGACTGGAAATCTCTCTATGGGGATTACCTGGGAGAAGTTCGGGGCGCGGCTTTGGACTGCGGTGAGAATAGAACAGAAGAGAGTGAATAAATATTCATTTATAAAATATAAGCTGCATAAAAATAAAAAAGTAGTGGACATTTATACAAAAAGTGGTATGATTACAAAAGGTACACTTAAAAAGTGCGGAAGGGAGCAGACATGATAAAGGCAGGAATTATCGGTGCTACAGGCTATGCCGGCGCTGAGCTTGTGAGAATCTTAATGAATCACAGGGAGACGGAAATCGTCTGGTATGGTTCCCACAGTCATATTGACAGAAAATATGCCGAAGTTTATGGGAACATGTTCCGGATAGTGGAGAATGTGTGCAGGGACGATAATCTGTCGGAGCTGGCGCAGCAGGCGGATGTGATTTTTACGGCCACACCCCAGGGATTTCTGGCGGGAATGTTGACAGAAGAGATTCTGGAGAAGACAAAAATTGTGGATTTATCTGCGGATTACCGCATAAAGGATGTGTCTGTATACGAGAAATGGTACGGCATTGAGCATAAGTCACCGCAGTTTATTGGGGAGGCAGTGTATGGCCTGTGTGAAATAAACCGGGAGAAGATTACGGAGCGCACCAGGCTGGTGGCGAATCCGGGCTGTTATACCACCTGCTCTATCCTGACGGCGTATCCGCTGGTCAGGGAGGGACTGATTGATACGGATACATTAATTATTGATGCGAAATCGGGAACCTCCGGAGCGGGCCGCGGAGCGAAAGTGCAGAATCTTTTCTGTGAGGTGAATGAGAATATCAAGGCATATGGGGTGGCCGGCCATCGCCATACACCGGAGATTGAGGAGCAGCTGGGCTATGCGGGGAACTGTAATGTGACCATTAATTTTACCCCTCATCTGGTGCCGATGAACAGAGGAATTCTGGTGACGGAATATGCGAAATTGAATAAGAAGGCTGACGGTACTCTGCCTTCTTACGAGGAGATAAAAGCTGTCTACGACAGGTACTATGACACAGAGAAATTTATCCGCGTGCTTGACAAAGGGATTTGTCCTGAGACCAGATGGGTGGAGGGCAGCAATTATGTGGATATTGGTTTTGTGATTGATGAGAGAACCGGCCGCATTATTATGATGGGCGCCCTGGATAATCTGGTGAAAGGGGCAGCGGGCCAGGCAGTGCAGAATATGAACCTGCTGTTCGGACTGAAAGAGAGCGAAGGACTGGAACTGGTGCCATGCTTTCCCTGAATGACAGGGGGGAACTCAGATAACAGCAGGGATTTAGGGTGTCAAAGGAAGACTGCGGAACTCAGATAACAGCAGAGCTTCCGGAAGACACCCGGAAGGATTTGCGGCTGTAAGACGGCCGCGAATTCTTCCCTGAAAAGGGTGTCGGAGGAAGACTGCGGAACTCAGATAAGGAGAAAAAATGGGAGAAAAATTAACTGAAAAAACGGCGCAGATCATGGATGAAAGGTTTGGCTGCGATACATTGCTGTCCGTGGCCACTGTGGAAGAGGGAATGCCCTCTGTGCGGATTGTGGATGCTTATTACGAGAAAGGCGCATTTTATGTAGTTACATATGCGCTTTCCAACAAAATGAGACAAATTGCGGGGAATTCGGCCGTGGCTGTCTGCGGCGAGTGGTTTACGGCTCACGGCACCGGTGAGAATCTGGGACATGTGAAGGATGAGCGCAACGCGGAAATCATGTCCAAAGTGAGGGCTGCTTTTGCCGAGTGGTATGATAACGGTCATACAAATGAAGACGATCCGAATACCTGTCTTCTCCGCATACAGCTGACGGACGGCGTACTTTTTCATAATGGGACCAGATTTGATATTGATTTTACATGAAGATTACAGAAAACAGGACGGAAAATATGAATACCGGAACATTTACAATCAGAGCTATGGTGGCAGACGATTATGAGGGACTGTACGCGTTGTGGAAGACTATAAAAGGATTCGGCATGCGGAGCATTGACGATTCCAGGGAGGGTGTGGAACGGTTTCTCAGGCGCAATCCTGATACCAGTGTGGTGGCAGTGGATGAAGATGGGATTATTGTAGGCGGAATTCTCTGCGGACATGACGGCAGGAGAGGCTGTCTGTATCATGTGTGTGTCCGGGAGGACTGGCGCAGAAAAGGTATCGGCAGAGCCATGGTAGTCTACTGTATGAATGCGCTGAAGGATGAGAAAATCAATAAAGTCAGCCTGATTGCCTTTACGGCGAACGATGTGGGAAATGCATTCTGGAAGCGCATTGGCTGGACCAGGCGGGAGGACCTGAACTATTATGACTTTACGCTGAATGAGGCAAATATCACGGCGTTCAATCAATAGCTCCCTTAACAAAAAAGCATCAGCTTATGACCCCAAAGGGCGATAAATACATAACAGAACAGGAAAAGAGGAAGAATATGAAGCAAATAGAAGGCGGTGTGACCGCGGCGAAGGGGTTTCAGGCAGCCGGTGTGGAAGCCGGCATTAAATATCAGAACCGCAGAGACATGGCGCTGATTTACAGTACCAGGCCCTGTGCGGCGGCAGGTACCTTTACCTCCAATGTGGTGAAGGCAGCGCCGGTGCTCTGGGATAAGGAGCTGGTGGAGAACTCTCCTTTTGTACAGGCAGTGATAATCAATTCCGGGATCGCCAACGCCTGTACGGGAAAACAGGGAATGGATTGCTGTAAAACGGAGAGCAGGTGTGCGGGTGAGCTGCTGGGCATTCCGGAGTCTGCCGTACTGGTGGCTTCCACCGGTGTGATCGGGATGCAGATTCCGACAGAGCGGATTACGGATGGCATACGAAAGCTTGCGGCGGCGAAGGCGGAAGGTCCGGAGGCCGGACTGGATGCCGCGAAGGCCATTATGACCACGGATACCGTTCCGAAGCAGATTGCGGTGGAGGTAGAGCTGGACGGCAAGACGGTGACCATCGGCGGAATGTGTAAAGGCTCCGGCATGATTCATCCCAATATGTGCACCATGCTGGGATTCCTCACCACGGATGCCGCCATTTCCAAAGAGATGCTGCGCAGAGCGCTGCGCGCGGATGTGGCAGATTCTTTTAATATGATATCCGTGGACGGGGACACCAGCACCAACGATACTCTGTTGATTCTGGCCAATGGTCTGGCGGGGAACCGGGAAATCACAGCCGAAGGAGAAGACTATGACCGTTTTTGCGAGGCACTGCATTTTGTCACTGTGTATCTGGCCAGAAAAATGGCGGGAGACGGAGAGGGTGCCACGGCATTGTTCGAGACAAAGGTAATCGGTGCGGCATCCAGAGAAGATGCGCGGACGCTGGCCAAGTCCGTGATCTGTTCTTCTCTGACCAAGGCGGCTATCTTCGGACATGATGCCAACTGGGGCAGAATTCTCTGTGCGCTGGGATACTCGGGAGCGCAGTTCGACCCGGAAAATGTGGACCTCTATTTCCAGAGCACAGGCGGCAGCATTCATATCTATGGGAACGGTACAGCCTGCGATTACAGCGAGGAGGAGGCAACCAGGATTCTCTCTGCCCCGGAAGTCACTGTTCTGGTGGATATGCATATGGGAGAGGCACAGGCTGCTGCCTGGGGCTGTGACTTGAGCTATGATTATGTGAAAATCAATGCGGATTACCGAAGTTAGGACAGGCGGATTTGAGGTGAGGGGGATTCGGACAGACAAAACAACCGAGAGGAGAGGAGCCTGAAAGGTATGGAAAAGGATATGGAAAAGATACTGCAGAAGGCGGAGGTGCTCATAGAGGCCCTTCCCTATATCCAGCGTTTCAACCGCAAAATCATTGTGGTGAAATACGGCGGCAGTGCCATGAGCAATGAAGAACTGCAGAGAAACGTGATTAAGGACGTGACACTTTTAAAGCTGGTGGGATTCAAACCCATCATCGTTCACGGCGGCGGCAAAGAAATCAGCCGCTGGGTGGGGAAAGTGGGCAAGGAGTCCAATTTTGTCAACGGACTGCGGGTCACCGACGGGGAGACCATGGAAATTGCGGAGATGGTTCTCAATAAAGTCAACAAGGACCTGGTGAGCATGGTGCAGGAGCTGGGCGTAAAGGCGGTGGGGATCAGCGGTAAGGACGGCGGCCTTCTGCAGGTGGAGAAGAAATGCTCCGACGGACAGGATATCGGATTTGTGGGAGAGATTACAGAAGTGAACCCCAAAGTGCTCTATGATCTGCTGGAGAAAGATTTCCTGCCCATTGTGGCGCCTGTGGGCCTGGACAGCCAGTTTCAGACCTATAATATCAATGCCGACGATGCGGCCTGTGCCATCGCCAGGGCTGTGAAGGCGGAGAAACTGGCTTTCCTGACGGATATCGAAGGCATTTATAAGGATTTCAGGGAAAAGAAGGGATTCATATCCAGAATTTCCGCGGCTCAGGCCGAAGAGCTGATTTCCGGAGGATATGTGGGAGGCGGCATGCTGCCGAAGCTGAACAACTGTACTGCCGCTGTCCGAAACGGCGTCAGCCGTGTCCACATACTGGACGGCAGAATCCCCCACTGCCTGCTGCTGGAGATCTTCACAAAACAGGGCATCGGCACTGCGATCGTGGCAGACGAAGAAGCAGAGCAGAATTAGGGGAATTAGAGAAGCGCCGAGAGAACTTCACACTTTAGAGCCGTCGCGCAGCGACTGAAAATGTGAAGTCAGGAAGGCGCACGAGAGCAACTTTTATGAGTGCATTTCGAATGAAAGTTGCTCTCATGAGAGAAGCGCCGAAAGAACTTCACACTTTAGAGCCGTCGCGCAGCGACTGAAATAGGAGACTTAAAATCATGAACATGCAGGAATATATAGAGGAGGCGGAAAGCGCACTTCTCCACACATACAACCGGTACCAGATTGTGCTCGACAGAGGCGAGGGTGTCTATCTGTACGATATGGAAGGAATAAAGTATCTGGACTTTGTGGCAGGAATAGCTGTTTTTGCGCTGGGGTATCATAACAGAGAATACAATGATGCGCTGAAGGCGCAGATTGACAAGCTGATACACACTTCCAATTATTATTACAATGTGCCGGCTGTGGGGGCCGCGAAGAAGCTGAAAGCGGTATCGGAAATGGACCGGGTATTTTTTACCAATTCCGGTGCGGAAGCAGTGGAAGGGGCCATCAAAGCGGCACGCAAGTATGCGTATCTGAAGGATGGCAGAACGGATCATGAGATCATTGCCATGAACCATTCTTTCCACGGCAGAACCATGGGAGCGCTGTCTGTGACAGGGAATGCAAAGTACCGGGAACCTTTTGAACCTATGATCGGCAATATCCGTTTTGCAGATTTGAACGATATCGAGAGTGTGAAGGCGCAGATAACAGATAAAACCTGTGCTGTGATTCTGGAGCCGGTGCAGGGAGAAGGCGGACTTTTTCCTGCGGAGGAAGAATTTTTAAGGGAAGTGAAAAAAATCTGTCAGGAGAAGGATATTCTGCTGATTTTTGACGAAATTCAGTGCGGCATGGGCAGGACAGGTTATATGTATGCCTGGCAGCGTTACGGGGTGAAGCCGGACATTATGACCACGGCAAAGGCTCTGGGATGCGGTGTGCCTGTAGGGGCATTTCTGATGACGGAAAAGGTGGCGGAACATTCCCTGGCGGCAGGTGATCATGGAACCACTTACGGAGGCAATCCCCTGGCCTGTGCCGCGGTGGAAAAAGTCCTTGATTTATTCGAAGAGAACCATATAATAGAAAAGGTGAGAGAGACTGCGCCCTATCTGGAGAAATGTCTGGATGAATTAAAGGATAAATATGAGTGCATTGTGGAAAGGCGCGGTCTGGGCCTGATGCAGGGACTGGTATTTGACCGGCCGGTGGGAGACATTATCAACAGGGCGCTGGAAGAAGGTCTGATTCTGATTAATGCAGGGCCGGACATCATTCGTTTTGTGCCGCCTCTGATCATTTCAAAGGCAAATATTGACGAAATGATTGATATTCTGGACAGCTGTATCGAAGCATAAGCGGATGTCAGGCGGAGAAACGGGCGGCGGCATAGAGAGCCGCTGACAGAGAACGGAATGATTGCAGGATGATGAAGCGGAGGACAGAATGCAGTTTAAAAAGAGATTGATTGCAGCGGCGGCAGTGACGGGCCTGGCGGCAGTGGTATTATATGGAAGCACCCTGGAGGCGGGCAGCATGGACGAGTCGGGGGGACTGTTGTCTGCGTTTGAGCGCAGGGAGACAATTTACTTCTGGTATAACGATGAGGGCATGACAAACTTTATCAACAGTGCCGCCGTTACCTTCGGGGAAGAGGAAAATGTGCGGGTGATTCCGGTTCTGGCTTCCGAGAGCGAATATCTGGAAGCGATAAATGATGCTTCGATTCACACAGAGCAGACACCGGACGCCTATATCATCAGCCATGATTCCCTGGAAAAAGCGTATCTGTCAGGGCTGGCGGCGCGGATTGAGGACAGGGGGGGAATCTGCAGCGAGGCGGTTTTTCCGTCGTCAGCGCTTTCCGCTGTCTCCTATCAGGGGAAAAAGGTGGCGTATCCCCTGTTTTTCGAGACCAGCGCGCTTGTGTATAATGAGACTTTTCTGGCGGAATGGGCGGAGCAGATTGCCATGAAGGAGCTTCTGGAAGGCGGAGAAATCGGGGATAATCCGGAGGAAACGGACGGAATAGCCGTGGACGAAGGCGTGCTTAAGGAACGGACGGAGTATTATTTTGCAAATGCGGTTCCGGCCACGGTGGATGACATTCTGAATATAGCGAATACCTTCGATGTGCCCCAGGGCGTAAGTGTGCTGAAATGGGATGTGTCCGACATTTTTTATAATTACTGGATTGTGGGAAATTATATGATTGTGGGAGGCGATGCCGGAGATGCCCCCGAAAGGATCAATATCAATAATCCGGAGACAATACAATGCCTGGAAGTTTATAAGGCGCTGAATCAGTTCTTCTATATCGAATCAGATACCGTGACTTACGAATCTGTGATAGAGGATTTCTGTCAGGGCGGCATTGTCTTTACCATTGCGACCACGGATGTGGCGGAGAAGCTGGCGAAGGCAAAGGAGGACGGAACTCTGGGTTTTGAGTACGGGATAGCGAGACTGCCGCGGGTGAGCGGGGAGCTGGACAGCCGCACCATGTCCGTGACAAATGCGGTGGCGGTCAACGGCTACTCGGAACATCAGGAGCTGGCCAACCGCTTTGCGGCGTATCTGGTAACCACGTGCGCGGATTCTCTTTACGAGAAGGCCGGTAAGGTGCCGGCAAAGCTTGATTCGAATGGGGAGAACGGGGCACTGCAGATTTTTAAAGCCGAGTATGCTGACAGCATTTCGCTGCCGAAGATGATGGAGACGGGGAATTTCTGGCTTCAGCTGGAAGGA
>Ga0224747_10024_pt1 | contig 24216 bp, 20 predicted proteins | sample LIM_F_Water_Pos_FD_182999 | JGI IMG/M metagenome (GOLD analysis project Ga0224747, IMG submission 182999) | Enriched cells from gastrointestinal tract of the lab mouse from Pacific Northwest National Laboratory (PNNL), Richland, Washington... | ecosystem: Host-associated > Mammals > Digestive... | reverse complement strand
ATCTGAGTGCCTTATTTCGCTGAATATTATAGTCTAAATAATAATCATCCACATAATTTTGAAAGTCGCTATCCTGCCTATGTTTCTCAAAAAAAGATACAACAATAAATTCCTCATAAATATTTCTTGCCAAAGAGAGTGCCCCATCTGGAAAGCCAAAAGTGGACAAACAAATTATCTCTCGCATAGTTGTAATAGATTTCCCGAAAGTATACAAGAGAATATTCAAATAATCATTACCTGTTTTTATATGCTGTGCCCGTACTGCATCCACGATATAACTTTCAACAGAATCAACAATCAAAGCCAAATCATCTAATTTCCATAGTTTGGTACACTCTGTATGCACGCCTAAAGCCATTACACCAACCTCCCCTCAAACGCTTTCTTCAAAATGCTCTGCCGCAGGGCCTCGGCCTGTTGCAGGGCTGTGTCTACTGTTTTTTGGATACTGTCGCAGACAGATAAACGGGATTCAATTTCAGCCACAATAGAATCTTGTACATTTCTGTCTGCTGTAGGAACAATTACTTTTGATAGTGATTGCCCCGTTAAATGTTTAATTCCAGTTCCCGTGAAATATCTAAAAAGCTGCCCTGCCTGAGCAGAAAACCACAGATAATACATATAAAATCTGGGGTTTGAGTTATCTAAAAACCGCACCCTATGTAACGCTTTCTGATAAAATATGGAATCCTGCTTATCCCAAACTGCACATCTGCCAGGTTCTCCACCTTCGCAGATTATCAGGTCATTGTGAGAAACAGAATATTTCTCAATCTCATCGGCCTCAATCCGCATTTCTAACAAATCAGACAAATCGAAAGAAAACCACCTGACGTTGATATTACGCAAATATTTATGAAAATTTCCAGTATTTTTCTCCTTGTCCAGCATTTTTCCAAGGCGGGCGTCAATAATTTCTCCAAATGGGGTATGTGTTGTGACTTTCCCAAATGCCTCTTTCAGCACCGCTTGCTGGTATGCTTTCAGCCGTTCCTTTGCCATTTTTAGCTCGGCCACGCTGGCGTCCAGTTGGGAGAACAGTTCTTCAATGCGGGCAACGATACGTTCTTGTTCTGACAGAGGCGGGACCGGTACATCGAGATTTTTGATCGTTGCTTGAGTAATCGCCTTGAATGTTGTCCCCGTTCCTTGAGCAGATAATTTTGTCTCAAAAAATCTAAAATAATGTAGTAAATAACGCAGATTTATTTCTGGTGATGGACGTATTGCGGCTAATCCACGGCCAATGCAAACTAGTCCTGGCGAAAGATTTGTTGGTCCAACTGGAGCACGAACTGATAACAGAATATCATCTTTTTCTGCAATTTTTGTGGGTTGTGAGCAGTACACACGAATAGTTGGATATAAGTCTCCAAAATCCGCTTTGCCTTGAAAAAAGGGCATACCAATGCCATCTGTATTGTAATATTTTGATTCTGGAGACTGGCCTGCAATAATGGTACAGCAGTCTTTAAGTTTAAGAGTCCTTCGCATATTCCTCGGCCCATTTCCTATTTTCGTTTATACAATCTTGGATCTCTTCTTTTGATCGATAATATGTTGGAAAGAAATCATTCATTTCGTAGATGCAAAACGGCATTTGGATATCCGCAACATCATTAAACTCGAAATCAGCAAAATGTGTTATATCCAAACCATCATAGTGAAATGTTTCAGTAGGGTCAAAATACAATACAAATCCCAATGGGTATGCTGTAATTTCACTAAGAGCCATTGATTCGAAAGCACTTTCTTTCATCTTTATTATCACTGACAGAGGAGCGTATTTCATCAATTTGCTTCTTGTGAGGTACATACATACCTTGTATTTTGACTTATCCAACCCAACAGCATCTTTGCCTGTTACAAATCTCCGCAAAGTGTCGATTCGTTCATCCTCAAAATTGTTAATTGAACAGAACATCGACAATACTTGCTTTATAAAACGAAGGGGGTGGATATCGCGGATACCAAAACCTTGATATTTAGGATCTATCGGTTTTGACAAAATACTATGCACGATTTGTGCGACAATTATATAGTCATCACCATACCAACTCCCGGTATCATTATTGCACTTTGGACAAAGACTATATCGTCCCATTCCTTTCTGTTGATTTGTATATTTAAGTCCGGTTGTATCCCACGGCATCCGATCGTCATCAAGCAGTTCTTCGCCAGAAACCGGTTTGGTAGGTGTCGAATTAAATGCTGCACGTGGGGGGATGTGTTCAAATGTTAATTCACATTCTTGCCCACATAGAGCACATTTTCCAAAGTGTTTTGCCATAATTACGCCACCAACTCCACATTTAATTCCATCAAAATCCTCTCATAATCCTCCCCGAACACCTCATAGAACCGTCCAAGGCCGCCCTTGCGGTCGAAGGGGCTGAGATCCAGGTCCTCCAGCACCACGCTGAGGGATGCGGCGATGTGGTCTTTAATCAGCCGCAGCCACTCCATCTGCTCCTCGGTAAAGTGGACAGCGCCGGCGTTGCGGCGGAAGGACCACTGCTGGAAATTGTAGCTGACCCGCTCAGCAAAGGGGACCAGCGTCTCCGTCACGCCCGTCTCAAACCGGATGAGGGATACCAGGTCGGCCAGCTGCACCATCGTCCCCCTCTTCACCTTGTCTGGCTGTTTGATGGCATAGCAGTCCCACAGCCTGTCCACCGTGATGTTTCGGGCTTTCAGCTTTTCATACAGCGCCTTGAGCTTGGCAATCGCCATGGGGCGGTCCTTGTACCTCTGGTCGTAGATAATGCGCAACGCGGTGATCTCGTCCCGGTTTTCCTGGATAAACTCTCGGAAGGTCTCAATGACCCGGCTGGCGGTCTCCTCCTGACTGACGTCGTACCCGGCAAACAGCACCGTGTCGAGGTTGACATTGTCAATAATCTGCTCGTGGTTCCGGCGGACGTTTTCGATGTAGTCCCGCACCTCCGGCCTGTGGAACGGGGCGGCGGCGGCAGAGGAGAGCTCCCGCTGGGCGGCATCCAGCAGGGCCTGCTGTTCCTGGGTGGGTTCGCCCTCCTCTGGCAGGGACACCCCCGCATGGGCTGCGATGACGTCCGGGTCAAAGGCGTCCAACAGAGCCTGGGCGGTCTGACCGGCGGAGGCCCCGGTGATCTCCTGAAACTCTTTCCGCTCAGAGGGTGTCATTTGGGCATTCAGGCGGACGATGCGGCTGGCCAGGGAGGTGAGAGTGTCCTCATCCTTCGCCCCCAGCGCCACATTCATCATCAGTTCTTTCAGGGAGACGGAGGGCTTGCGCTCCAGGGCACGGGTGTCCGATTTCTTGGATCTGGTGACGCCCACCGCGTCCACGATGACAAAGTGATCCTTGTTCTCTGTGGCGGAGGGAGTCACCTTTTGCAGATCATCCTTGCTCAGCGTCCGGGTTCCCCGGCCCTTCATCTGCTCGAAATAGTTTTTACTCCGCACGTCCCGCATGAAGATCAGGCACTCGATGGGCTTTACATCTGTTCCGGTGGCAATCATGTCCACAGTGACGGCAATTCTGGGATTGAAACTGTTGCGGAAATCAGAAAGGGCTCCTTCCGGGTCATCCGCAGAATAGGTAATCTTCTTACAGAATTCGTTACCCTCGCCAAACTCTTCCCGGACGATTTGGATGATGTCGTCCGCGTGGCTGTCAGTCTTGGCAAAAATCAGCGTTTTGGGGACCTCGCTTCTGCGGGGAAACAGGATGGTGTACAGGTTTTCCCGGAACGCCCGAATCACAGTCCGTATCTGGCTGGGGTTGACGATATCCCGGTCAAGGCGGGAGGGCACATAACTGACGTCCTCGTCCATCTGCATCCAGCGCTTCTCCCGGGACAGGCGGTTCCGATATTCGATCTGCTGTTTTACAATATATCCGCCATGCTGCCCCACTTCTGTCTCAATGAGAAAGATGTCCTCTCCCACATTCACGCCGTCGATGATGGCCTGCTCTCTGGAATACTCGCTGACCACATTTTCGTGGAAAAAGGCAAAGGTGCGTTTGTCTGGCGTGGCGGTCAAACCGATGATAAACGCATCAAAATATTCCAGCACCTGACTCCAGACGTTGTAAATGGAGCGGTGGCACTCGTCCACAATGATGCAGTCGAAGAACTCCGGCGGGTATTTTTCGTTGTAGACCACTTCCTTCGGTGCCTTGCTGTCGGCGGTCACATATCCGCTGAACGGGGTCTCCTCTGCGGACTCGTCTAAATCCTCACCCTTCAAGATGGAGTACATCCGCTGGATGGTGCTGATGTAGATTTGCGTATTAGCCGGTATCCGGGAGGATTTCAGGCGGTACACGCCATAGATATCGGAAAATGGCCTGGGATCGTCGTTGGGGGTATAGGCCAAAAACTCCCGCTCTGCCTGTTCCCCCAGACTTTTGGTGTCCACCAGGAACAAAATACGGTTCATCTTTCCGAATTTCAAAAGGCGGTATGCGGCGGTGATGGCGGTAAAGGTCTTGCCCGCGCCAGTGGCCATCTGCACCAATGCCTTCGGCCTGTTTTCAGCGAAAGAGCGGTCCAGCTTGCTGATGGCACGAATTTGGCAGTCACGAAAGCCGATGGTGTCAAAGGGGGGAAAATGCTTCATGTTGTTGCGGATAGTATCAGACGCACTTAACAGTGCCCGCAGTGTCTCCGGACGGTGAAAAGAGAAAACGGTCCGGGAGCAGTATTTCAGGTCGTGATAATCCGTGAACCGGGTTAGCTTGTCTGTCGCTTCATAAGCAAAGCGGATGGAATATTCCCCTTTAATCCATTTGAATTTGCTACCAGCATAGCGTGCGGACTGATCCTCCACCGTAGTGATCTTCTCTCCGCTCTCTGTCCGCTTCGCCTCCACGATACCTATAGGAGTTCCATCAACGAAGAGGGCGTAGTCCACTTCGCCTGTGCTGGTTGGGAACTCCCGCACAGCTACGCCCATGGCAGAGAACAGATTCAGATTTTTCATATCCTGAATGACCCAGCCAGATCGGATCAGCTTTTGGTCTATCGCAAGACGGGCCTTTTCCTCTGGTGACATCGTGGTTCCCCCCCCTATATCGGCAATTTATTACATTATAACGGATAAGGCCTCTGGTTACAAGGCGCTATTTCATTGTTTTCTACAACCACGAGGAAGGGCCATCCAGTCTGTTGGATGGCCCTTCCTGGATGTTATTCAATTGCGTATAGAAGTTGACGCTGTTGGGTAATCAAAGGTGACAGGACCGAGCGGTTTTATTCACTTATCATTTGTAAAAGCAGATAGATAGCCGGTTGATTCTCTTCAATCCATTCCATATCATGCTGCTTCCCAACGGATTTTGCGGCGTCCTTCCACGCATCGAAATACTCCTGCCCGGTTTCTGCATATAGCTTGAGCTGGGCTTCCGGCGCGATGTCATCCATGGCGGCTCTCATAATATGTCCGCGCAAATCAGTTTGCCCGCCCTTCAAAAACTTGGTGAAGCAGTATTTCAGGGTGTACCGGCCATAGTATGTCAGTTCCCGGTACTCGATGGGGTGTGCCTCAATATAATCCCCCGGATTGGAGGACAGCGCAGGGCCGCTGCAAATTGTCTCAATGAGCGACCCGATCACCTGATCAGTATCCAGCCCGGTAGCTGCGACCGCCTGGGCGTAGCACTCCTGGGTCTTCTGAAGAATGAACTTCTGGCTGTCCATGCCGTCCTCAACGATATGTGCGGGGAACTTTTCGCGGATGTCCTGTGCATAGTAGCTGCCGTCTCTGGGTTGCCAATATTCCTCTAGTGTAAGAGCGCCGGACGGGTCTTCCCGAAATGTGATGGCAACAGGGGCATGACTGCCGATGACCGTTTCCAATCCGCTGTCTGTGACCCTGTATTCCTCATAGAGCGCCCAACCGTAGTGAATATACTCTGCGAAGTCGCTTCCGTCCACAACGAAAGAGGCAAGCTCCGCGAAACTGACGCAGGGTACAACGCCGGTCAGGTCTGCGGAACGGTTATGCTCCAGAATCGCCTGACGGATCGCGGCCTGTTCTTCGGAGAGAGTGGAAAAATCGGGCTCCTCTGGCGCGGGTTCACCGCCGCCATCAGGTTTTGGTTCAATAACCTTTGGCACATCGTTTCTGTGCGCTTCAACGAATGTGGAAACATCCTCTGTCCGAATATCAATTCTATCATCGGCCTCATTGTTGACCCTCAGATAGATATACCAAGGCGTCTCGTCTGGAACGCCGCCCACCAGAACATCAAAGAGTTCATCAATCTCATAACGCATGATATACAGACCGGAGCCAACATCCCACCCCTGATACCGCTCAAAATCTGACCAACTCAGCGTGTCCCCCTTTTGCGACAGCATGACCACATCATCAAGGGTCAATTTTCGGCCTTCAACCCCATCATCTTTTACCTGTATCCAGCGCATATAGGCCCACTGCCTTTGTTCGCTGTCCACCGTATTGAGATCAATCGGTGTCCCGCACTCCTGATAGGTATAAAAATCCTCCGTTTCAGACGGATGAACAAAATACTCAATTCCCTCAAGCCCTGTGTTGTTTGCCTGTTCTCTTGTCAGCTTTCCGGCGGACTGGTAGCCATAGGGCAAGTAGGATACCGGCATGTACGGATTGACATAGACATTACCGTCCACGATCAAAGTTGGACGTTCCGCATTTGGTGTGCTGGGTTCTTCTGTCACCGGATTTGTCGCAAAGCACGCCGTCACCACCCCACAGGCGACAACCGCCACAGCAATGAGCCAAAACGCCGGTTTTTTGTAATTCAGCACATTTTTCACCCGTTCTTTTACGCCAACCTCTCCAAAGGCCAGCGGGCAAATGGTCACCAGCCGCCGTCCAGTATTGCACTCCAGCAGAGCGGTGGAGTACTGCTTCTTCCCATCCAAATCCATCTGCCGGATAACCTTTTCGTCACAGGCCAGCTCAATGTCCCGGCACAGCAACACATAGGTTACCCAGCACAGGGGATTGAACCAGTGAACGGTCAGGATCAGAAAGCCCAGCGGCTTCCACCAGTGGTCACGCCTTGCCAGGTGCGCCTTTTCGTGGGCAATTACCGGCCCCATAGCCGCCTCGTCCATACTGGAAGGCAGATAGATTTTGGGCCTGACCAGCCCCAGGATAAACGGAGACTTCACATAGTCGCACAGAAAGATGTTTCCCTCATAGGGCACTCTTTCCGCAACGCTCTGACGCACCCGCACATAGCTGATGACTGCATAGAGCAGCATGGCGGCGATGCCAACGAGCCAGATTGCCGACACAACAAGTGTCCAGATATAGAGCGGGTTGATGCTACCAACAGAGTTGGGAGCAAATGTTTCGCCCAGAACGGGATTGACCGCATTGTTGACGGCGGGGATGCCGCTGCTGATGGCGGGCGTCTCATACTGGATGTTATGGGCGTTGAAGGTCTCGGCGCTGGGAATCAGGCTCAATGCGCTCTCAAAGGAGAAGGGAACCACTAGCCGCAGAGCAACGATTCCCCACAAAAGGACGGCAATCCACTTCGGTGCCTTCTTCAACAGGAACCGTAGCAGCACCACCGCCAGAATCAGCCAGCTTGCGGCAATGCTCATGTTCAGAATGTTCAGGAATAGATCGCTCATATCATTCACCTACCCTGTCGATCAGCGCACGAATCTCGGTGATTTCCTCGGCTGTCAGCTTCTTTTCACTGGTAAATGCGGCTAGAAAAGCGGGGAGTGAGCCCGCAAAGGTCTCGTCCACATACTTTTTGCTGTGAAGGGCATAGAACTCCAGCCGGGACAAAAGAGAAGTCACCACACCGTTATTGTTTTGAAACAGGCCCTTGTCGCAGAGCCGGCGCAGTACCGTATGTGTGGTTGTCCGCTTCCAGGTGAGTTCCGCTGCGGCCAGTTTAATCAGTTCGGCGGATGTCACGGGCTCCCTCTCCCAGATGATGTCCGCAAAGCGGGCCTCCACAGCCCCTAATTGAATTTCTGCCATAAGTACAGCCTCCTGTCTACGCGGTGTAGTCTCTTGTATAGATTACATCGTGTAGACGAATTTGTCAAGGACTTTTTCAAAATATGAGATCGCACATCAAGAATGGGTGTTCCTTTTATAATCCTTTGTGGCTGATAAAAGGGTTTAATTCCTTGTTTACTGGTACGCAATATCTGAGCAGTAAATCTGCTCCCCGGTGTTGTATTTTCCTGTCTATACTCTGTGCCGCCACGTGGAAGGGCCGTCCAGTTTCCTGGATGGCCCTTCCTGGTTGCTATTTGGTTCATGCATAGAAGTTGACGCTGTTGGGTATCCCGACGAACATGTAACAGTAGGTGATGCCATCGTACTGGGTCACGCCTACGCCGATGCAGTCGCATCTCGGGTCGATCATCGTCTGAAAATGGCCAGGAGAGTTGATCCAGTTGTCGACAGCGCGTTGGGCTGCGTAGGCTGTGCCGGTGAACACTGTGAGGTTGTCACCGAAGCCATAGGGGTAACCGGCGTCAACAGCGGCTTGGCTTTCCTCCAGGGCGTGATGCCATGTGTAGCGCCGGTCGGAGCAGGCTTGGGCGGCATTCATTAGGGCCTCGCTGACCGGCAGTTCCGACACTCCGTTGTCCTTTCGGGTCTGGTTGATGAGCCAGATCATCTCCTGCCGTATCTCCAGGTTGTCTGTCAGGCCGGCGCTGTCCCCGCTGGCGGGGGCTTCCGGCGCAGCGGGGGCTGCGGAGCCAACCGCCAGTATTACGGTCCCACGTTCTCCAGCGCTGTTGGAGACGGTGATCTCTGCGATCCCCTCCGCTTTGGCAATGGCAACCCAGAAGGTCAGCACCTGTTCCACCGCTACCGTGTCTGGGTTGCTGGAAGTCACAGTGTAGTTTGCACCGCTGGGACCGATGATGAGGCCACTGCGCTCTCCCACCTTCAGAGTACTGCCCTTGTAGCTGCTCACCCGGACGGATTTGTCGGGCGTTTCCGTTGCCATGGCGGGGACAGTGAGGACAGTTGTGAGGATAGCTGCTGTCAGTGTGGCGGCAATGCGCTTTTTCATGTTGGTCATACATTTTCCTCCTAATTTTCAGTGTTTTGTGGGGCTTTTGCAAGCAACACAATACCGAAATAGGAGGCGAAAGTCGATAGAAAATTGCAATCTAAAACGGAGAAATACAGAGGCAAAAATCGAGCGGATTACACAGCTTTTCGTTGTGTTTATAGGGTGCCTCTTCCGGAGCGTCGATCCTCCTGATCACATAAACAGCCACAGACAGATGTGGAACACGTGGAAACACTGTTTTCAAAGAGTGCCGGAGAGTAAATGAAAAGGAGTAGAAACGGCTATAAACTATCAAAATTTGTCTAAAAAATCTTTGCAGACCTCTTTGTTTGTACCAGCGCACACGCTGCTCTGAGGATAAGGGCTGATTTATGGTCATGAAAATCTCCATTATCTGTTTCAAACCTGCCATTTCCGCAACCCCTTTCGCCTGTCCATCAAGGGTGTTTACTCTCTGACCACATATTTGCCCACAGACAGAGAAAACCGGCCCACCGGGCTATTCCGGTGGGCCGCAGTTCTTAGCTTGCTCTATTCTCTGCCCTCAGCCGCTCCTTTTCAGCGGCCACCTCCGTTTTCATCTCGGTTATCATTACTGCCAGCAGTTTTTCGCATTCTTCCGCCGTATCAGCGTAGATGTCTCGGGTGCGCTTTGTCCCATCGGGCCAGGTCACCGTGTACCTTCCGTTCCAGCGACCACCTTTGGTCTGACCCAGGTATCCGCTGCCCCAGTAGCGGCGCTTGCCCCGCTTCGGTTTGAAATCTGTCATGGTGCGGCTGGCTGTAGCCTGGGGATTCTCTGCGGAAATCTCTACTTTACCAATGCCTTGGTCAATTTTGGCGGCGGCTTGCCTCTGCATATCGCTTGTGACATGGGCGTAAACGTTCAGTGTAGTGGCGCTGGAGACGTGACCGATGATGGTGGACAGGGTCTTTACATCCATCCCATGCTCCAGAGCATTAGTGGCGAATACATGACGCAGGTCGTGGAAGCGAACCTTTTTGCACCCAGCATGCGATAGGATTTTACTCAGCCTGTGGCTGGCGGCTGCTGGAGCCAGCGGAGCGTCCTCCTTTTTGGGAGAGGGGAACATCCACCGGGAGGAGACGGTTTTCTTGTACTCCTTTAGCACCTCGACCACAGGCGGGGGAAGAATCACTGTTCGGATAGATGCCTTGGTCTTTGGCTCCTGGATCAGCAGTTCCTCTTTGGTTCGATAGACCTGCCGCTCAATCCGCAGTTCCCCGGTATTGAAATTCAAATCGTCCCACTGGAGTGCCATCAGCTCCCCCACCCGAAGCCCGGTGGTCAACTCCAGCAGGAACACCTCATAGTATCCCTCGGCCCGGGCCTGGATCAGCAGCTTTTGCAGTTCCTCCCGGCTGAGCAGATGCATCTCCTTCCGTCTGATTGGCGGAGCCTTGCATTCCTCAATTGGATTCTTTACGATCAATCGCTCTGCCACAGCTTTTTCCAACGCCCTGCGGCAGAGACTGTGACAGTTGCGCACCATATTGTCCGAGAGACCACCGCCTCTGGTTTCTCTATGCAGCGTACGTCCATCCTTTCGCATCCAGTTGAAGAACCGCTGGAGGTCATTCATCGTTAACCTGTTCAGAGGAACACTGCCTAATTTGGGGCAGATGTAGAGCCAGATAAAGTCCTCATAGGATCGTTGAGAACTGGGGCGGAGCATTGGCTTACTGTAGTTTTCGTACCAGAATTCCATCCACTCACCGAAGGGCATATCCGCCCTGATCTTAACGGCGGTTGCAGGAGCCACGGACTCTTTCAGCGATTCCAGTTTCGCCACGCACTCCGTCTTGGTCTTGGCCAGCACATTTTTTGTTTTAGGTAGGCCCTTGTCATCGTAACCGACGACCACCCGCCCCTCCCAGCGCCCGTCCTTTCTCAGACGGACTGTACCCTCACCGCTTTTACGCTTTCTTCCCACGGTCTCAACTCCTCTCCAAAAATGTCTGTCAGAAAATTTCCTACCACTTCCGAGGCTCGTTTCTGCATATCGCCGGTGGTGTGGGTGTAGGTGTCCAGCGTGAATGCTGCTCTGGTGTGACCCAGGATACCCGATAAGGTTTTCACGTCCACACCTGACGCCAGAGCGTGAGTTGCGAAGGTGTGACGCAAGTCGTGGAAGCGAATATTCGGAAGGCCGGCCCGCTTCAGCAGGACCTTCAGTCGGCGGTATGCGGAGCCGGGGTTGGTGGGCTGTTCCGGCTTTAGCGGGTTGGGGAATATCCACTCAGTCAGTGCCGATGCTTTCCTTTTGCTGAGCAAAGCTGCTGTACTGGAGGGCAGCACGATCTTTCGAGTGCCGGCGTTGGTCTTGGTATCCCCGGCAGTCAGCCCGCCACCATCTTCTCGGTAGACGGTGCGGCAGATTTTTAGAGTGCCGTTAGTTTCATCGAAGTCCTCCCACTTGAGTCCGCAGATCTCACCCCGCCGCAGACCAGTGGTCAACTCCGTGTAGAAGAAGTCGCACCAGATTTCATCCTCAGCAATGACCTTCATGAACACATCCAACTGCTCGTCCGTCAGGATTTGTTTCACTCTATAGCTGAACTTGGGCGCGATGATCTGTTCGGTGGGGTTGCTGGCAATCAGGTGCGCCTGCTGCGCCGCCTTCAGTACACCGTGGAACGTAGTGTGGATGCGGCGCACTGTACCACTGGCCAGACAATCGCTCAGCGTTTTGTAGAACCGCTGGATGTCTTTCGGTATGATTCGGGCCAGCTGTTTATCACCCAGGCTGGGGCGGATGTGGTTCTCGATGTAACTGCGGTAGTTCTTCAGCGTGTTGGGCCTCAGAGTATCCGCCATATTCTCCAGCCACTGATCCAGCCACTCCGAGAGCGTCATCTTGCTCCGCTCTGTAAGGTCAGCCCCCTGGTAGCTGTCGATGTGCTGGCGGAGCTTCGCGGACAGTTCCTTCTGCGTGGGAGCATAGACGTACCGGAAGATGGAGTCGCCGTTTTCCTTGTGGCCTACCACGATGCGTCCTTCCCACCGACCGTCGTCCCGCTTGCGAACCATACCGTCGCCGGATGGTCTGCGCTTTGCCATGAGTATCATCTCCTTTCTCCGATTCTGCAACACCAACACATACCACACTTCGCGGGGAATAGCTACTACTTTTTTCGAGGACTTTTATTCTTTGTTTTGCGGCGCAGAATTTGAACAGGGAGAGATTTGCGGTGAGGACTTGATTTCTCTCTCGGCATGATGCTCCTCCTGAAATTCGCAAATATCCCCGCCTTGACCCGCCGATTTTGCGGCGGCTGTAAGGACAGAGGAAAAACTGACCCCCGACTTGCCCCCAGGGGGTAAAAAATGACCCCCGCACTGACTCCCGTGAAATTCCGGAAAACCACCTGTGACAGCCACCTTGTGAAAAGGCGGAACATGGCGGTTTTCTCTCTGGATTTGCTGATACTGACCACCTGCCACAGCAAAAAGTTGAAATTCCGACCACCTATTGAAAAGCCCCGACCCGCTCTGCGGGGCGGTGTGGCTGGCCGAGGGGCGCATAAGCGACCCCCGGCCTTTATCCTGCACTTTTTTCGACCCCCCGGTTCACCTGCCACTTTCGGTTGTGCTGATTTCGCCGGATGGCACACACCGGCCACACGCTTTTGACACGGCGGCGTTTGCGATGGACTGCGGCTTGTTTACCCTCCGAGCATCAGCGAGGCCACACAGCGGCGCACAGGCTGTCACGCTGAGTTGCACTTTTCACTGCGGAGTGCGAGTGCCGTTGCGGCTCGATGACGTTCAGCCGCCGCGTCCATCTGCGCCAACTGTTGTTCGTAGAACTGATCGAGGGCCAGTTGGATCGGGCGGATGGTGTAGAGCAGATTGCCGTTGCGCTTCAGACCAGCCTTGGTGGTGACCGTCGTGCTCTCTGTACTGATGAGCTGGCGCTCCTCCAGCTCACACACATACTTGCGGACGGTGTTGGCACTCATCCTCACCGCATTGCCGATAGTCTTGTAGCTGGGCCAGCACTGGTAGGTCTCCCTGTTTTCACAGCAGAGCAGATAGGAGTAGACCGCCAGCGCACCAGGCGACAGGCCCAGCAGGAATATCTCGTTGGGCAACTGGAAGTAGTTCTTGACCGGATCACGCTTTGGCCACGGTGTGTACTTCAATCTGCACCTCCTTGGGTGTGTTGCGACACCCACTCCACAAATTTCTCTTTGGGCACTACGAGTCTGCTACCGATTTTCAGAACCGGAAAATCCGGTTCGTGCATCAGCTCATAACCACTGGACGGAGAGATGCCCAGCACCTTCGCTACCGTTGCCGCATTCAGGAACAGCGGCAGTTCGTCGTAGCTCTTGTAGCTGGATTCTTTCATGTTGTACTTGCCCACCCTTTCTGTTGAGTCAGTTTTTCCTCTGCCCTTATGCGCTGACTCTCTCATCCATCTACCACAACCTCCAGAGTCCAAAAACGACATTTTATTTTTCATGTGCCGAAAAAATTTTTGCTGTATAAAAACTCACCCGCCAGAACTAAGTCTGACGGGTGATCGTAACAGAAGATGTTGAGGCTGATGACGAACTGTTCTATATGAGTAGGAACGGGGCTGTGCGTTCTCATTCAGAACGCTGAACGGTCTCAATACTTTCCGGGATCATACTGCCCTTCCGGGGCCAGCTGGCCCTCGGAGATCCACTGGTACATCTGCCACTGCCAGCTGGGCGCGTGGAAGCCGGAGGCCAGTAGTTCAGACGGCAGGGTGTAGGGGTACTGCCAGCAGCTGCGCTTGTGGGCGGCAGTCACGGAAAAATTGTATAGCGAGACGATCTCCGGAAAAGTAGGCGTCGCTTCCCAGAACAGGAAACCCTCCGTGGGGCCGCTGACATCCTTCGGCAGAGAGAAGTTGGCGTAATAGCAAGCCGTTCCGGCGTTGTCCGTGTCAAACCGGAAGTTCAGCGGCATGGTATAAGCGTTCCCGGCGCTGGCCTGCCACTTCAGAACTCCATCTGGCTGCGTAGTCCAAGCAGTAACGCCCTGGTAGTCCTGGGCGATCTGGACGCCCTCCATATAGCCGCCGGACGCCTCATTGGGATTCCAGTGCAGATAGGCCAGGTAGACCGTGCGGAACCCGTATTTCTCGTCCCGCACCGGAACCTCCACGGTGACAATGCTGGGCATCCCGTCAGGAAGGTCGCTTTCGTCATTGCGATACCCCTCCTTTTTCAGCCCATAGGCCCCCTCAAACCGGACCAGCTCGCTGTCGTCCAGCCGGCTCAAAATGTCCTCCGGGAAGCCAAGCTCCAGCAGTTCAGAACGGAGAGGAGAATCGCTGGCAGTTGTACCATATACCTGCGTCTGAACACCGGCGGGCAGGCGGGAGAACAGCAGCGGCAGGGCGGCGATGATCAGGAGATGAAGGCCCAGCCACACCCCCAGGGCCAGCCTGTTGGAGACGGCCATAGGAGCGGGCTGCATGGTATAGCCTGCCTGATCCAGACTTTTGCCAATTCTGCGCAGGCTCACGATCAGGCAGACCCACAGGATCAGGATGGGTCCCACCAGCAGCCAGCCCTCCAGCCCAACGAGGGCCATCGGAAGCAGCAGAACCTCCAGCATGACCAGTCCTCCGGCAGCGGCGGTGCGGGGCTTCTGTCCGGCTTGATGGAATACCCCCTTCAATCCCTGCCACAGTCCGCCGACCGCAAAGACCAGAACCAGCTGAATCAAAACAGTCCACAGCGCATAGTAGAGAGGTACCGGGCCGGTAGTGGTGTTCCACTCCTGGCCGATCAGACTGGCAAGCCAGTGATCCAGGGGCGTGGCCTGGAGCAGTATAACGGTCAAACGCAGCACGGCGTACAGGGTGGCGCAGGCGTAGGCGAAGCGGAATCCGCCGTTCTCCCGCCGCAGGGGGGCCAGGCCCAGCCACAGCAACGCCGCCCCCACCGCCGGCAGAATGGTGTCCAGGCCCAAAAAGTTGAGGGTGATGGTAACGAGAGCCAGTCCCCAGCAAATCTGGCTGATGGGCTTTTTCCACGGACAGGGCGGCTTCAGCTCGGACAGCTCCGGCGGCAGCTGGGCGGAGCCCTCATAGAGCAGACGGTCAAATTCATCCATGGAATACACCTCCCAGTTCCGACTGTAAATGCTTGCGGATGCGGTACAGCTTCCCCTCCACTGCCCGGACGGTCAGGCCCGATTCGGCGGCGATCTGGGCGATGGGCTGGTAGTAGTAATATTTGCGCAGGAACAGCTCCCGGTCCCTGCGGCCCAGCCGCTCCACCGCCGCCCAAAGGGTCCGCGCCGCTTCCGCTTTGAGAAGTGACTGCTCCGGGCCGTCGGCGGAATCCGGCATGGTTTCGTCCAGTGTGCCGCCCTCCCTGCGGCGCTCATTGGCCCGGCGGCGGTTGAGGGCCGCGTTGCGGGTCAGATGGGTGAGCCAGGTGGTCAGAGCGGCCTTGCCGGGGTCAAACGTGCCGATGGAGTCCCACACCCGGAGCAGCACGTCGGACAGGCACTCCTCCCGGTCCCGCGCGTCGGGGAGGATGGGGGCGATGATGTATCGCAGCAGAGGGGTGTACGCCGTCTGGAATTGTTCCATCGCGCCATCCTGACGGGTTTGCAGGGCGTGGACCAGCTGCACATCCTCCACAATGTCCCCCTCCCTTTTCTTCGTATGTCCTACTATACACCGGAGACGGCAAAATCCCACAAAAATTTTCTGCAAAATTAAGACACAGAAAATGCCTGCCCGCGCTCTGGAGAAGGCGGGCAGGCGTTCTTTCAGGCTGCACAATGATTCGTCTGAACTCAGATGTTATCCTCGCACCACCTCGCAATCTCCCCAATCAGCTCCAGCGGGAGCGGCTTGCTGTAGGGGAGCTGGATGGCACCCTTGCTGGTCTTGTACTCCGTCAGCCGCCCAGCGAACGCCTCCACAGCCTCCGGGCCGGGGTACAGGCCGATGTGCCGCTTGGAGGCTGCGAACTGGATCAGGTTCCTGCCCTTCCAGTAGGTGGGCATACTCCAGGAGAGTTTCTCCTTGGTCTCCGGGATGCTGGCCTTGATGGCGGCGTTGATCTGCCGCAGATAGTCCTGCGCCTCCTCCGGCTGGGCGGCGATATACTCCTCAATCGTCGCCGGAGGTTTCCCGCAGTAGTGGCTCTGGTCCACATTTTTGAATGATCGCCCGCACTTGGGACATACCCACATGGCTGCTTCCTCCTATTTCCGCAGAATCTTCTCCATCGTCTTTCCCTTCGCCAACTCGTCGATCAGCTTATCCAGGTAGCGAATCTCCCGCATGAGCGGGTCCTCTACCTCCTCCACCCGGACGCCGCAGACCACGCCCTTGATCAGCACCCGGTTCGGATTGGGCTGGGGTGCCTTGCGGAAAAAGTCCCCGTAGCAGAGGCCGGCGGGGCGGAACGCCTCCAGCTGCTCCGGGCTGTACCCCGTCAGCCAGCAGATGACTTCATCCACCTCGGCCTTCGTCCTGCCCTTCCTGGTGGCCTTGTCCAGCAGAAGCCCGTAAACTTTCCCGAAATTCATTTGAAACACTTTGTCGTTATTCATAATGCATGCGCTCCAGATAATGATATACTATTTTACCACATCCTATATTGTTTTGCCAAGAGTCGGCCTGAATCTTGCGCGGGTCAACGGAAAGGGTTTCATTCTTTGTTTTCGGTTACGCAATATCTGAGCAGTAAATTGTGCTCCCCGACGCTATATTTTCTTGGCTGAAATCTGTTTCCTTTCGCCACAAGGAAGGGGCATCCAAGAAACTGGACGCCCTCCTGGGAGCTATGTGCTTACATATGATAGTTGAGGAAAATAGTAAATTTGAACAAATATTATTTTCCATCTCTGCAAAAACATATAGGCACTCAGCGATATTGCTGAGTGCCTTTGAAACAAAAATGTCAGGGTTATACTTAACAAAATTCAAAATATATCTTTTGTCTTGCTTTCACTATTCGAACTTTTTTGCTTTGCTCAAGATTCAACTCAGTACTCTCATTTTTGAGAACTATTTCCTGAGCAGCATTTAACAGAGCAGGCAATTTCAGTAGATTAAGCACACGGTTTAGCTCTGACGCGTCTACGATCCAACACCAATTTTTGCGATTATTTTTTTCTGGTATTGGAACACTACGAAAAGATAAATAGTGTCCGGTTACTCCCTTGTTAAGTAAAACAGGAAGTGAAGACTCTTCTTGGCGGATCAAATTAATTGTCTGGAATGGCTGCCTTCCACGATACTCCAGATACAATTTGTACAGATAGAAAACATAATCGTGTGTAAGTCTGCAGATGCGTTTCAAGTCAAAGGACACTGTACTAGATGTTTTGTCAAAATCTTCGAAAGAGATCAAACGCGAAGAATGCTCTTTCGAGATTACAACTCCAAATGCTTCCTCCGCCTGCACTCTCAATGTTTTGACTGCGGTAAAAAATTGCTGCAATTTTTGGTAGTATATGGCCATATAGTTCGGCACTAAATGTTCCTGCGGTAGACCAAGTGGTTCAGAAAGAGAAATGCTACATTGTCCGTCCGGGTTAAATGAACAGAGATTCAAAATTTTGTTTGCTATGTATTGGCGACTTTGATATTCGACTTGAAGCACTTCACATTCGGCGTCAAGCGTTTTTCTAAAGCTATAAATTGACGCACTTCTCAAGTCATTAGCCCATTTGTCAAAATCAGTCTGACGGCGGACTTTTGCAGGTAGTAACTCTGCTAGTGCATTTTTGGGTATGCGAGTTGTACTCCGAGCCATGTCACAATCTTGCCCTATCAGGACAAACCATTCACCCTTGCTATTAGTAAAAATATCGCCGGCTGCCACAGGCAAGAAGTAGTCGTTAACAGTGTAATCAAATGCTTCTAATGTGTTTAGCTGCTGAAGATCTGCATCAGGCAATTTCTCGCTATCCTCTAAGCTATTAATGACTCTCGACAAACGAATCATCCTTTTTATTGTACCAGCATCTTCACGAGGAGCAGTTGCTAACAACCTAATCCAATCATTGATTATTTCATATTCTGACGCTCCCTCGGTTTGCGCTTTTTGGGCAAGAAAGAAGGCAATTCCTTTATTCTTAAGAGCTTTATCAAAGGCGTTTCCCATGCTTAATAGTGTTTCAGATTTAAGCTCAGAGATGAAATAGTTATATGCACTTCTCGCAATACAGGACTTCAACTGCTCAGATTTGTCTTTAGGTGCATATTCAAAGTACAATGCATCACTGATTTCTTCATACATTTCCTTGGATGAAAAGATACTACCGACGATATTTCGGCGTATATCTTTGCTTTTATCAGAAATCACCTTAATAACTTCTTTTGCCCTATTAGCACCGGATAAGTAGTTGTCAATAATACATACGATTGCGCACTCCGAGGAAGCCTGTTCAATATCTGCAGAAAATAAGAGCTGAGTATCTGCAGAAAAATCTGTATAGATGCGGAGAGAACGAGCTCTGTTTTCACTTAGTATATAGCTGTCATAAAGGTCACCCAAATAGGCTGGGTGTTCAACTCCGATTCCATATTTGGCACCAAGCTCATAAATTTCCTGAATAGCCTTACCTTCAAAAAGGGCATATTGTTCTTCAATGCGTTTTTTCAATTCAGGATTTATGCTTTCAATAAGTGTTAACGCACACCCGATATCCCCTTGGGGAATGTTATCGTCCCACGCCCCCATTTCATCAAAACATTTGTCAAATAAAGAAAGAAATTTTGACAGGATCTCATGTAGTGGTTGTGAAATCGCTTCAATTTCAGAAAGATACTGGCAACGATCGTCTAATGCCATTCGTGTAATGTCATACAGAGCTCGTTCTTTTTTGTATTCACTTTGCTTGAAATCGTCTTCAATGATTATAATACGTTTGCACTCAATAGACGAAAAAAGTTCTTTATAGCTCATTACAATTCCTCCGAGGTATTGGATACAAGCAAAAATTTATATCTGTTTCCGTATTCATTACGCTCGTCGAGCAATTCAATTTCTCCACCAAAGGAGTTCAGTAATTTTCGGACAATATATAATCCCATACCACGCCCTTCAGACAACGGTTTACCAGACTGCAATGGCTCAAACAAAATATCTTCCATACTCTTGGAAACCCCTGTGCCAGTATCATATACGACAATACCATCAACGCCATATTCTTCAATCGTAATGGTATCCATTCCAGAATAAGTGTAGGTGTTATCACTTTGTGCTCGTTTACGGCGCACATCAATCCAATATAAGGAGTTGTTGATTAGGTTGTAAAAGACATGCAACAGCACGCCTTTTGGGACAAACCATGTTAAATCTTGTGTATTGCACATAATCTCTATTTTCTCTTTTTTGACCATTGTCAAAAGATTCTTCCTAATATTCATTATCACATCTTCGATGTATTCATGAATAAACTCATCATAAGTGCCTTTTTTAATAAAAGTAGTTTCTAGAAAAGAATAAAGACTTCCGATTTGATTGAGCTTTCCCGAGATGTTACCATAGCTGTTTTTGATGGGGACAACATGTTGATTATAAGTCCTTACACTGCTGCTCCGGACAAAGTAATCTTTTAAGAAATCAAAATGCTCGCTTGCATCCGGTGCAATACCTGTTTTACTTAATGAGTGAAGTTCGTGCGTGATTGTCTCTGTAATGAGTCCGTTGGCCATAAGCTTATAGTTATTATAGGACTCAACTTCAATAGCTTTTAACTGTGCATCAGCTTCCGAAAGAAGCACAGCTGTAGACTCTTGAACAGAAGAATCTGCTTTAATATCGGCATCAAGTTTTTTAAATGTATCCGTAAGAAATGCATAGCTTTGTTGCGGTAGCGCAACTTGGTCCGTTCCACTTATCTGAGTTCCACGCTGCAAATGTTCAGACACATCTGCCAGCGCCTTCTGCATACGCTTGTTACGCTGTATCATCTCACGAAGTGCAGCATCATTTTTCTTAACACGTTTTGAGAGGTTTTCTTCTAACAACCCTTCCTCGGCTAGAATTGTTTTTATCAGGTCGTTTGCTTTTCGATTTAGAGTGTAGAAGAGATAATTAAATACAACATTTATGAGAAGTTTGAATGCTTCAGATGTTTCATTCGCACTAATGTCTAAGCGGGAACTAATCTCTTGGATATGCCTCTGGCCCACGTCAGACAAGGAGACATATCCGACAGTATTGCCAAGGTCAAATCGGTACCACTGCTGACCTTTTGTTCTGAATTGTTGAAGTTTAATCCAGTCGCTCTCTTTGTTTCCTAAAAAGCCAATACGAAATACATCTCGGTATAATTTGATTCCGTTATAGTCCTCCAGAAAATATTTTAGATCTTTCAGAGAATACCGTCTGTTTGTCTGTCCCAATTCGTAGGCGGCATCAATAATTATCTTATCGCCAATTGCGGCTCCCTGTTTAAAACTGTAAATTGAGCCTATAATTGGCGTTATTTTTAAAAGCTCATCAATCGCAGCAAGCGCTTTTTTTTCAATAAATGAATCGAAAAGCGCTTTCTTATAATCATCCTCTGCAACAGCATAGAAATCACTGAGAATGTCATAAAACAAGGAAACCAACTCTTCTTTTGTCGCATAGGCTTTGAGTGTATTTTCGATTCTTGTAGAGTTGCGTTCCAGTATGTCGCGGTAAAAGCTATGTGACTTTTTTAAACGGGTAAATGCCTCTGCCTTTACTAAGGCCCGATGGACACGTTCAATAAACCATGGTTTTATGTCCAAGCCATAGCTCAACACACCATCTTTTGTTGGCTCAAATCGGAAACTGTGAATAGATTCTGCCAAAATAAGGGTATCGTACGGAAAAGCGATGTCGACTTCGTGGTTATCAAAATAGAATCTAATTTGCGGCATGGGTAATATGCCCCTGCGATAGAAAAACACTTTTTGGGAATGTGGTCAAAAAATGTATACAATGCAGCAGAACGAGCGAAAAGCGCAATAATATCGTCAAAAAGTTCAAATACTCTGCATCGTACTTTGAACTTTACACCAAGTTTACACCAAATGAAAAAGACTTCCGATGTGGTTTTCAAATTTCTTACGAACCGTAAAAAATAGGGGTATAGGTGTTAAACCTATACCCCTAAATTAATTTTATCTACACTTATACCTCTTGAATTTCATTGTGGTTTTCCATCCACTCTTGATATGACCGTTTAATATTAGCGATTGCCAGCACAGCACGATTGTTCTTATATTCTTGATGCTCTCTACAATAACTTTCATAGTAGTCGATTGCAGCAATCGCCTCAAGATAATCTTCCATAGTGTGTGGCAAATCTCGCAACAGTTCACGATTGAAACGCAAAATTTGTGTACGGCGAATATCAGCAGTACGTTGATCATCCATGTAAATATGCTCATCAAGACGTTTCCGAGTTTCTGTCTGAACTGTTTCCATCTTATCCAGTTTATCAATAACATCTTTATTGATAATTCTCCCTAACGCCCGTCCAAGTGCAGACCAAGGATTAATTTTGATTTTAGATACCTCTAAGAACGTAGAAAGAACTACTGCGATTATAGCACAATAACCAAGCAGTTCCCCCAACCGAAGTTCAGCAATCTTATCTACCATGATTAATCACCTTCAACGACTTCAATTCCGTTCTGAATGTCCTCGATTGCATTTTTCACACCTTCAGCATCAATCTTGCCTTCAGTAATGATATAAGTAACAACAGACATAACAGACACGACAGCACCAGCGACAGTGCTAATAACTGTTTCGTCTAAACCAAATACCATTGCTAAACCAGTCACAACACCAGCTACAGCGGCCCACAGTTTACGACTGGACAGCTTACGTACCATATTATTCATAGAATCAACCTCCTTAAATTTGTGGACTTTCTTCAAAGTCATTTTCTACAAAACCAGCCGCCTTTGCAGCAGCAAACTTAATACCTTCTCCATCTGCTCCAGTGTTTTCGTGATCGCTTTTATGTACGATGCTATTTAATACAATACTTGCTGCCGTACCCATTGGAGCAAATACGGCAGTATAACAGGCTAAAGCACCCATGTACTGATATTCAATACTTTTTAGCGCAAGATAAAACCCGCCCAAAAGACCAGCACATAAAAATGCCATGATCAAAAGGGCGAGTAGGTTTGTAAAACCAATATGAAATTTTTTCTTGCGTCTACGTCTGGTTTTCTTTTTCCCCCGCTCTACCCTAATAACCATAATTACACCTTACCCATCAATTTAGCAAAACGGAAGAATAATGCCGCAGCCTGTTCACGTGTCAACTGATCGGCCCACATATAATTCGGAGTTCCATCAGGCAATGCGCCGCTGCCAGCAATCAAACCACAATTAATTGCCCAATCACGGGCCTCCTTGCTCCATGTGCCACAATCGTTATCCTGTAATTCTTTACGTTGTTCCACCATAACATTCTTACAAATTTCTCTAACCTGTGCCTCAGTCATATCATCATCCTCCATTCCATTTGTCTGTTGATTAAGTAAAGCAGCTACATCATTGCGAACATCATTCATTGTTTTTCCAAACTTCGGGAACCAATGTAATACATCACCATGATTAGAGCCTAATCCAAGTTGATAGCTGTCTTGGTGACACAAAATAGTTGGTACATTAATTTTTCCATACTTAACAGTACCATACGGATCAATATTGAACATCTTGCAAAGATAAGCTGTAATTTCACACGCTTCTTTATAAACCTTATTAAAATAATCTCGGTCATTCAAAGCATCTTCACAAATTTCAAACTGAATCCAACCATTATTACAAGACCCATTTTTGCCACTGGCGCATCCCCAAGGACGATAATTCCAAGGCATTGTTTGAACTGTAGTTACTGTTCCATCAGCTAATTTACCAATCCAACAATTTAACCCAGCTTGTCGCTCGACATGATTCCAGTCATTGCCACCAGTATTTTTACCAAGTAACTGCATTAACTGAGCATAGTTCGGATCATTGGCTGAAGGTTGAACGTACCGCCGTAAATTAGGATTATTAGCACCTGTGCTATGCCACAGAACACCCTTAACTTCCATTTTTCTTGTTTGTTTATAACAAGTGCTATTAGTCATCATACATTGAAGCGGTTTATTCTTTTCTGTATATTTCATTGAACTCCCTCCTTCCTTAGTCGCAAGATATTTGTCATAATAATTCTGACTATATGCAGCCCGGTCATTTTGCGCTTTAAGTCGTTGTTCCTCTGTAGCATCCTTACCTTGACTTGCTGGCCTTTCATAATTAATAAGCATGGCATTAGAAGCCTGTCGTACAGACGTTGCAGTTTTCAAAACATTCAATACCGCAGGATAGCTTACGGTTAATTCTTGATAAAAGAATTCAAGTTGCGCTTCAGGATCACCAATAGAAGTTTTCTTTTCCTTTACAGAATTCAAGAAATTTTGCTTACGACTCCAATATGTTAATTGAAACAGTCCATAACCAGCCTTATCATAAACAAAATTTGTATAAGTGCCGTTATCAACTGCATCTGTATATTGCTGATCTGTCATGCCTAATTTCTTTTCATAGGTATTTTGTAAATTGCGGGGATTCAAACCAGATTCAGCAAAAGCATTTCCTAATACTCCTGCAATTCCAAAATCGTTTAAGCCCTTGCTTCTAAGAAAATTTATAATTTGTTCAATAATCGTTGCACCAATTAAAGCCATCACTATCACCTCCAGTTCACATCAGTTGATAATGTGGTTTTTCCTCTTTAAAAAGCCAATATCGTAAATAATCATCAACCACAATCGCAACAGCAGACAAAGCAATCCAAGCAAAAAAGAAAGGTAAACAAATTTGCCCCATAATATTGAATGGCAAATTGGAGTAATCCCAAATTGCAAGTCCAAGCCATACATTTAGAATTAGGCCAGCAATAAACTCAATACTTGTCACCAGACAAGCACCAATTAACGATTGCTGTACCATACTCATTTCCCAAGGGATATACTCGTTGATTGCACCAATAGCAATAAAACAAATACCACCAACCAAAGCCATAGTCCAATGACTGTGACCACGCCAGAGCATTTCAATACAAAAGTAAATCGTGCCGCCGATTACCAGCAGCACGATCATCTTCAGCGCATTTTTAATTTTCATTTTGCACCTACCAATTTAGCAATATATTG
>Ga0224747_10020_pt1 | contig 24611 bp, 18 predicted proteins | sample LIM_F_Water_Pos_FD_182999 | JGI IMG/M metagenome (GOLD analysis project Ga0224747, IMG submission 182999) | Enriched cells from gastrointestinal tract of the lab mouse from Pacific Northwest National Laboratory (PNNL), Richland, Washington... | ecosystem: Host-associated > Mammals > Digestive... | reverse complement strand
CACGTATTCCTTCAGCACACCGCCCCCCTGGTCCGCCTCCTCACAGGTCAGCCCTGTGGTATACCAGGTATACAGAGGCGTCACCAGCACAATCCTCAGCTCCGGATTCGCTCTCCGAAGTGCCTCTACAGAACTGCGCAGGGCGCCCAGAAAAGTATATTCATCATAGGGATCCTCCGGATTCTCAATGGGAACTCCCGCGTGATAATCATTGACCCCCTGCTGCAGCAGCACAATCTCCACCCTGGAAAAGTCAATCACTTCCAGACCGTTGACTACCTCCGCAAAATACTCCGTATTATTCTCCCGTGTTCTCATTGTCACAGTCTGCTGCACGCCAAAATCTTCCGCCCCCACCGACTTTGTCAGTCCCGCCAGAGACAGCGAATTTTTGGGGTAATCCTTCCGGCGCCCACTTTCAAGTCTCGCCATACAGGTGCCCCCAAGAGCGGCATTGTACACAGGTGTTCCCAGAAGCTCTGCCAGCTGTTCCGGAACACCTGTCTCATCCCTCACCGCCCCGAAAACGCTGTCTCCAAAAGCGACTACCTCCGGATGCCAGATATGTTCAGCCTTTCTCTCCCGAAACGTCAGGAAAAAAAGTACCGCGAATATCTCTGCGGCGGCTATTCCATATATGATTATCCTCTTTATATGCAGTCGATCCATACGCCTTCTCCCGCTGATTTTAAATGGCAGTTATTCCTCTGACATCCGGAACCGGAGATTGCTTCTCCCTCATTTCCGGTCAGCTCCATCAGCGCCTGTGCCACTCTTCCGCTTCCCGCTCCGTCGGTCATCCCACGTTCCCTTGTGCTGCAGTCCCGGCGTAGTTCTGCGCTTCCCACGAATTCTGCGAACAGCTTTTCCATTCTGTTCAGTGTCTCTGCGGCATCTTTATGCCACGCCCCTGCGAACCCGGCAACCTTCTGCTCTCCTATATAAGCGGTCAGCGCCTCCTGATTTTCCGCATAAGAAAAACAGATGAACGGAATGCCAAGTGCCGACAGCTCATAAATGGTGGAGCCTCCCGCTGTCAGCGCCAGATCGCACTTCCCCATAAGCCCCGCCATATCCTTTACATCATGGTAAATTCGAACATTGTCACATTGCTGTTCCCATGCCTTCAGCTCTCGGAAATGAGGGTGAAACCGTCCCGTAACCACATGAAAGCATATATTCTCCCGCAATGTCCTCTCCAGAATTCTGCCGGCTATGTTCTCGCTGTCCCCGCCTCCGGTGGTAATCAGCACATTCCCGACCGCTTCTCTGACCTGACAGACCTGATGGTTCAGAAACTGTCCTCTCAGAGGAACATAACGGCTTCCGATCAGCAGCCGGGTCCTTTTTCCCTGATACAGCTTCCTGTACTGTTCCGGCTCCGCAGGGGCATTATAATTAATGACACAGTCCACAGGATAACAGTGTGTGCCGAAATCCTCCATCAATGCAATCCTTCCGTATCGCCCCAGTGCCGTCAGGTAGGCATCCGTCACCTGATAGCTGTCTGCCAGAATCACGTTGAACTCCGTCTGCCCGGCTTCCCTTTCTGCCAAAGCTTCTGCCAATGCCTCCCAGGCCGGCAATTCCGCCTCCATGTCCTGGTAATCGGTTCCCAGAATCCTGCTTTCAAAGCCATGCTCTGCCGCCAATGCGCCGGATTCTTCGTCGGCACAGATAAAACAGATGCGCTCCCTGCCCACAGACAATGCCAGTGCTTCCGCCACAGCCAGACAACGCATCAGATGTCCGGCTCCAATTTTACTGTTCCCATCCGCACGTATCAAAAACATGTTTCCTCACCTTTTGTCCGGCTTCGTCAGCCTTCCTCATCCCCTGCAGCCGCCCCGGTTTATTCAGGGCTTTCACAGCGGAAATCCACCAGCTCCCAGCGCAAAGGTGTCCCCAGTCCGGCATCTCTGGTAATTCTTTTCCCCAGTATCTCCTCATAGTACATGGTGTGAAGTCCGTTTGCCGGTCTCACACTTCGGAGATTCTCCGATGTGAACACCTCTCCGGCCTTCATATCTCTGGCTACGAACAGTGACCGGGAATGTTCTCTCTCACGCTCCTGCCCCGGGGTCAGTTCATAGGTAACACTTCCCAGCGCCGCCTCTATTTTACGGATATTATCCACCATTTCCTTAAATTCCGCAGGTTCCATGGAAAAAGCGGAATCCGCGCCTCCATCCGCCCGGCTCAGCGTGAGGTGCTTCTCCACCATTCTGGCCCCCAGCGCCACAGCCGCCCCCGCCACGGCACTTCCCATGGTGTGGTCCGACAATCCCGTCAGACAGGCAAAGGTTTCTCTCATGGAGGGAATTGTCCTCAGGTTCACATCCTCGTAAGGAGTCGGATAAGCCGAAGTACATTTCAGCAGAATCACATTCTCATTTCCCGCCTCTCTGCAGGTGCGCACCGCCAGATCAATATCCGAAAGTCTGGCCACACCGGTGGCAAGAATCATCGGTTTCCCTAATTTTGCTATCTTTCTGATAAGAGGAATATCCGTAATCTCAAAAGAGGCCACCTTATAAGCCGGCATTCCCAGTTCCTCCAGGAAATCCACGCTGCTCCCGTCAAAGGGGGAGGAGAAAAATTCCAGCCCCATGTCCAGAGCCTCGTCCCGCAGCTTTCCCTGCCATTCCCAGGGCGTATAGGCAGTCTCATACAGCTTGTGAAGGGTAGTCCCATCCCAGAGCGTCTGCTGGGTAATCTGAAAGCAGTCGTCGTCACAGTTCAGCGTAATGGTATCCGCGGTGTAAGTCTGAATCTTCACGGCATCCGCTCCAGCCTCCTTCGCCGCCCGGATAATTGCCACAGCTCTGTCATAGTCCATATTGTGGTTCGCGGACATCTCCGCCACAATAAAACATGGGGTATTTTCACTGATGATATGATTTCCTATCTTAATTTCCCTGTTCATCCTCTTTCCTCCCGGCAAATTCTATTTTTTCATATTTTTTCCCATGTCGGAATTCAAGCCAGTTCTCCGCAGTCATCCGCATAAATGTCACATCATACCAGATACCTTCCTTACATATATGACTTTTCTTTTCCTCCACCACTTCGCATCCGCAGAACTTATGCAGCTGAATGACACCTTTGTTCAGCGTGAAGACATCGCTGTACACTGCCTGCTTCTTCAGCACCACGAATGCATAATCATACATGCTCATCTCCAGGGAAAGTGCCGTTCCCAGGCTCCGCAGCCGCTTCTCTCCCACATAATAAGCCCAGCCCAGATTTCCTTCCGGATTCTCCAGTCCTGTGAGATTGATAACCCCTGCCGGCTGCCCGTCCACCAAAATCAGCCAGTAATCCACATCCGGATTGGCCTGGATTCCCGCCAGCCATATCCGCTGGCCCTCCAGAGTCAGCTTCGGATTGGTATTCATGTATCTGGTGATTTCCCGGTCCATCCGCCAGCGCATGATATTCTCCAGATCCTCTTCCCGGATTTTCCGCAAGGTCACGCTCATTTCTTCTCTCCCTCTGCTGCCTGTTCCGGCCGTTTTTCTTCCTCCGGTACCTCAGGCGCCCTTTCTGGAATGATTTTAGATTTTCTCGGATCAGGAAGCTCTGTCCCTCCTGCCGCCTTAGAAATTCTCCACACATTTCTCCAACAGCTCCCGCACACCAGTCAGCTCTACGGCTTCCTCCAGCGGCACAGATATCCCCAGGCGCTCCTCCAGCTCCCCGATGATCATCACGTGAGCCAGTGAATCCCACTCCTCCACATCCGCAATCATGGTATCTTCCGTTATAGTACCCGCAGGCACATTCAGCGCTTCTTCAATCAGCGCGATAATCTCTCTCTTCTTCCCGGCATCCATATTTCCATCTGCTCCTTTATCCTGCCGGCGGATTCGCATCCGCCCTTTTCTCCGCACTTCCGCAACTATATGGCACAGGCATTTTATCTGCCGCTTCCGGCTTCACTTTCCCGCCTCCGGCTCCTGTTCCTCCATTCTTACATCATACCTTCTCTCAGGCGTCTTCGCAAGTCCTATCTCATACAGGATCCCCTTTTCCCCCGCGGCTCCCACCTCCACATAGCCCAGCCGCTCATACAGTCCGGACACCGGCGCATTTTTCGCTGTGGGAAGATACATGCCTCTCAGGCGATCCCATCCCCGGCTCCGCAGATCCTTTTCAACATCCTCCACCAGGGCATCCTCTATCTTCCTTCCCATAATGCGGCAGCTCATGACAAAATCCGTCAAAACGGGCACTTCTCCGCTGCAGTCCGCAATCAGAACCGCCGTTATCCCATTGTCTCCAAACCGGTCTGCCACATTATACAGATAGACACCTCTGTCCGCGTCCTCCAGAAGCTCCGCTATCTGCGCCCGGGTATAGCGTCTGGTTGTCAGATTGAACTGATTCGTCTTGTTCATCAGCTGCAGCAGCCGCTCCACATGCCTCTTCGGGTCCATTCTCCTGACCGCAATCTCCAGGTCTCTCAGATACGCCTCGAAGCTTCCGGACACTTCCCTCAGTCTGTTTCTCTCGGAAAACGCCGTATATTGTGCAGTTTTTTTCCGGTCTTCCTCCGTAATAAAAGCTTTCTCAAAATATTCCCGGAAAATTTCCGCCATGGCCGGGGCAAGTTCCTCCGGCTTATCAGGGAAATCAGGCACTTCCACCTGGGGCAGCATCTCCTTCACCAGCTGTCGTTCCGCCGGGCTGTCGTCCCAGAATACAAAGGAATCCAGCCCCAGATTCAGCTCCCGGGCAATTTCTCTGATATTTTCATGCTTCGGCGTCCAGTTGATACGCTTTGCCGCAAAGGCCTCCGGCCGCAGCACCATATGCGGATGCTTCTTCAGGATCTCCATGGCATCCTGCTCATTATTTTTTGATACAATCCCCAGCAGCACCCCCTGCTTCTGCATCTCGAGAAGGAGTCTCTGAAGATTCTTATACGCCAGCCCTGCATGTTCCTCCGACAGCACTACCGGCGTCCGGTCATGTTCCCCTGCCAGGCCTCCCCATAAAGTGTTATCCAGATCCAGCAGCAACACCTTCTTCGGAATTCCGGACTCGACTCTTACTCTGTCCAGAATCAGCGCACACAACCGCTTCTGGGCTTCATTGCTCAGCAGGATTCTGCCCATGTACCACATTTTAAGGGAAAAAGCATTCTCCTCTCCCAATGTCTCCACCAGTCTGTGATAGGGCAGAATCCGCACATTGGCATGGATTTTACAGAATTCTTCCAGCCGTCTCTGCCAAAGTCCTTCCAGCGCCGCCTTTCTTCCCCTGTCAGCTGCCGCCAGCTCCGCCCCCTGGAGATAGGCATCCGCAATATAATATATCTGCGCCGACACCAGCGCTTCTTCCAGCCGGGCAAACCATCCGTCAATCCGCTCCCCTGCGGCCTCCGGGTCCAGATCATGCTCCAGCAATTCCATTAAATCTTCCGCCAGAAAAGTAATGTCCGGTCCAAAGGCATGATAGGACGAGGAAGGGTTCATCAGGATTCCCAGCTCATTCCCATACCCTTCCGTTTCATATACCTCCACCTGCTTCTGCAGCATTCGGATTACCAGATTCATATTGACATTGGACAGAAGCGCAAGCTTCTGCCCCCTTTGCCTGTTCCCGTCCATAGTCTGAAATTCTCCTCTGCGCTGTCGTAAATTCACACCTTTTCTATACAGCTCACCGTCAGCTTTTCATTCACAGCCCGCCCAGTCAGGAATCGCAGCCCTGCTCCCCCCGCATCAGCCGGTATTTGATCTGCGCAATCTCCCAGTCCGTCCAGTCATCGATATCCTGCACCTCCGTCTCCGGAATCACCATGGGCAGAATATTCCCCACCATCAGCCTTTTGTTCTCCCGGAACGCTTTCGTCCGGAACACGTAAAACTGCCCCGCATCATGGTAATGGGGCTCCAGATCCTGAGACCGGCTGTCCAGGAACTGCGGATACTCGAATACCAGCCTTCCCTCCTTCACAATCATGGCCCGCTGAGGAGGATAGGAGAAAGCCACCACGGGAATCAGTGTGTCCGCATCGCCGGCAAGGAGTCGATTTACGGCACTTTCCAGCTTTCCCGCAGTCACAAAAGGTGCCGTGGGATAGATACAACATCCCACATCAAAATGCTCTCCCCGTTTTTCATATTCATCCAGCACTTCCAGCAGCACATCATTGGTGGTTGCATAATCATTGGCCGTCTTCTCACTGCGGTAAAAAGGAACCTCCGCACCATACTGTACTGCAATCTGTGCAATCTCCTCGTCATCGGTGGACACCATCACTCTGTCAAATATCCCCGCTTCCACCGCCGCTTCTATGGAATAGGCCAGAATCGGTTTCCCGCAGAATTCCTTTATATTCTTCCTGGGAATCCGCTTGCTGCCTCCTCTTGCCGTAATAATCGCCGCTTTTTTCATTTTACTGTATCCTTTCCGCTCTTTCACGCTCCGCAGTTGACACATCTTCCGCTTTCGGCTGCCAATGCCCTGAAGTGTTCAGACGCTTGACCGCACAGTCAGTTCCACTACTTCCCCAGTCGTTTTCTCAGCCGCCGCACCCAAAGCTTCAGCCGATACTGCCGATAAAATTTCCCGTCAGACTGCCCCTGTAAGGCAATCAGCCGCTCCTCCTCCTGCCCTGTATACTGTCTGTAATATACATTCTCCCTGAATTCCGGGAATTTCTCCTCCACGCCCTCCCGCAGTTCCCTGACAAAGGAAAGCCGGGGCCGTTTTACTCCCTGCATATAGGAAAAAAGGGTAACCACATAGTAGAGCTCTGCAAAGCGATACTCCAGCTCCTGGTGACAGCGCTCAAGAAATCCTCTCTTCAGGCACTCCTCATAGAGAATTTCCATTGCCTTCATCCGGTCTCTGCATTTCTCTTCCGTAATAAAATGCACGGTGGACTGTTCGTGCTGATAATAGAAATAAAGCGGTTCTTCCACCTTCTCAAAATGTCTGAAATACAGAGACCACACAGAACCGGCACAATTATCCTCATAAAAAATCCCCTCCGGGAAATCAAGCCCGTTCTCCCGAATCACACAGGCTTTATACACTTTGATTACCATGCTTCCCGGCCGCAGAAAAAGCTTTTTATGCTTCTCCTCATCCAGCTCCCCTGTCTGTCCCACGAAATTGTTCTGTACCACTTTCCCCACAGAGGCCGGAGACACCATACATTTTTCCAGAGGCACATGCTCCCGCACCAGACAATAATCGCAGCCCACCATGTCCGCCCCTGTCTCCGCCGCTCTTTTCAGCAGCTTTTCATAGTAATCCGGCGTCACCCAGTCGTCGCTGTCAATGAAGCCAATCCACTCTCCCGACGCAGCCTTCAGCCCTTCGTTTTTGGCTCCCCCCTGGCGTTTATTCACCGCATAAGTGATTACCTTCACCTTATCCGGATAGCTGCGCTCATATCCCCGCAGGATTTCCAGAGAATTGTCTGTGGAAGCGTCATTCACCGCGATAATTTCATAGTCCGTCACCGTCTGTGCAACCAGAGAATCCATACAGTAATTCAGTTTTCCCTCCCCCGCCATGTTATAGACAGGCACAATGATACTGAGCCGCATTCCGCTTTCTCCTCTGCCCTATATCCTCTATTCGATATTGCGCTTTGATTGGGGCCTGCTGTGATTTTCGGTGCATCCCCAGTCATCCTCATCCGCTGTGAAAATCCTGAAATCGTCTGCTTTCCCGCACCCCGTCTATGCTTCCTTGTTCAACTGCCCTCGCTCTATGACAGCCTTTCCCTCCTCCACCCGATACACCAGGTCACATTTTTCGATGGTCTGCAGTCTGTGAGCAATTATGACCAGCGTCTTCCTGCCGTGAAGCCTGTTAATCGACTCCATAATCGCCGCCTCCGTGTCATTGTCCAGCGCGGATGTAGCCTCATCCAGAATCAGTATCTCCGGATCGTGATAAAGTGCTCTCGCAATTCCAATACGTTGTCTCTGGCCCCCCGAAAGTCGGATGCCCCGCTCTCCGATGCCGGTATCCAGCCCCTCTGGCAGCGTCCTGACGAATTCGTCCAGCCTGGCTTCCCTGAGAACCTCCCAGACTCTCGCCTCGTCTATCTTCTCCTCAGGTACCCCAAAGGCCACATTCCTGCGGATGGTATCATCCAGCATAAAAATCATCTGGGGAATATAGCCGATATTTTTCAGAAATCGCCGATATTCCGTCTTCACTTCTCTGCCGTCCGCATAAATCCTTCCGCTCTTCACCTCCAGAAGCCCCAGCAGAATGTCCACTATAGTACTTTTTCCCGCTCCCGAAGTGCCCACGATTCCCACAGACGAACCCTTGGGGATAGTCAGATCGGCATGATCAAAAATTAACCTGTCTGTGTTCGGGTACGCATACACGATATCTCTCAGTTCCACGGCACGCTCCAGCGGAAGCTTCTCCTCCACATCGGCTGCAAAAGACATGTCCACCTTATTATCCCGGATCTCCTCCTGCAGATTGTCACTGACTCCCATAAAAGGCGGCTTACAGTAAGTAATGGCAAGAATCTGATTATTGATGCGGTTCACCGCCGGAAGCAGCACAAAAGCCGCCGCCCCCAGAGTGGAAAGCATCTCCAGCATATTCTCCGTCGAAGTCCCCGCCGCGGTCAACGCAATCATGTATCCCACCATCACCGCTATACAGGCTGTCTCAATGAACAGCTTCGGCATATTATTATAGAGGCTGTATCGCTGTACCGCGCTCACATACCCTCTGCCGCATTTACAGTACTCATCCACAAAATACTGCTCCCTGCAGTGAATCTTGACTTCTTTGATTCCCTGCACTGTCTGTGAAATCCATTTGAACAGACTGCTGTAGTAATTCCTGTTGTCCTCCCCGGCCCGGTACACCACCGGTTCCAGGACTTTCTTGATCAGCACCATCAGAATCAGCAGAACCACCGCCAGCAGTATGGTCATAATGCCGTTACTCATCAGACAGTATCCCGCCACAAACAGAGTCATCACACCGTCCGAAAACAGCTGAAGCAGCGCCAGAATCAATGCATACATATTATTCACATCGGAAGTGATACTCCTCTGCACCACTGCAGTATCCGCATTCAGGAAAAATTCATATCCTCTGCGCAGATAATTGCGCATCATCCGCTCGGAAGTCCTGAACTGATTAGTATACACAAAAGCCAGCATCAGTTTCTGCTGTAAAAAGAGAAACAGATTCTTCACCACAAAAACCACAATCAGCAGCACCATCACCGTTACAGAAAACTGCTGAAAATCCCGGCACCCCAGAAAATCATAGAAAGCTCTCACCAGAGCACTTTTCTCCATGGCCTGAGGATCGATAACCACACTGACCACCTGCACCAGCAGGCCCACGCCGGCAGTCTGCAGAAAAGCACCGATAATCATCATCACCACCAGACCCCCCATGGCCCGTTTTTGCTTTCCGTCCAACAACAGACGGAGTTTTTTCAATATCTCCAGCACCTGGCGCCCTCCTGTCTCATAAATCTCAAATCTGCTCGTTCTGCCTGTGAATCAGCGGATCCTCATAGGCATCCATAAAGTCCTCTCCCAGCCGTACCACCTCGTCCGCAAACTGTATGGCTCTGATCTCCGTGAGCACGGCAACCACCTTTTTAAATCGAAGCCCCGGGAAAAAGTTCAGCATCTCCATGGGAATGGTGGCATCAAACTGGGGATACTCCGGAAAAAGCTTTCGATAATCCAGCACATCCCTGGGATGAGGTTTCAGAAAAATCGTTCCCTCCGTCTGATAACGCTCAATAATATCCCGGAAAATCTGCTCTCTCACATCCAGCGTACACAGAGGGTCTGTCAGAATCAGAATCTTATCCCCCACCTTATCGCTTTCCGCAATCTGCCGCTCCAGAGCCGCCTTGTCCCGGATGAATGCCTGCAGAATCAGTTCCCTGTCCGCTTCCGTCAGCCTGTCCACCAGCTCCTGCCTGGGCTGCTGGATATACCTGGGGCAGGGATATCGAATGGCTGAGATATCGTTTACTTCCATATCCAGACAATACCTGCCATATCCGTTCTGCACAAAAATCAGGTTCAGATACATGGAGAGAAATGCTTTCAGCCTGAAGTTCCCTCTGTTGTCATACCTGGCCGCGTCAAAATTTTTCAGACAATTCAGCCCGTCTTCCAGCGCATGATAATAAATCCTGTTCTGATTCAGATAATAGCCTATAGGGTCGGAATCACAATAGACATACACATCCTTGTATTTCCGAAAATCTACCGGCACATAAGGCGCCTCCAGCCGGGCATATCTTCTGGTAAACTGAATCCGATTATACAGATTCCCCAGAAATCCCCGGCCACCCTTTCTCCATCTGGCCAGCTCCGGGAAGAAATCCTCCCTCTTCTCGTCAAATTCAATCACCCGGCCGAACAGTCCTGTCTTCTCCACGCGGCTCTTCAGATCTTCAAAATTGTTGGACATCTTCGAGAGCACCAGGTCTGCCTTTACAGCAGCTTTCCCTTCCCCGCGAAGCTTCAGCTCCTTCAGAAACGTAATATATACATGATAATAAGTATGACATACATAGATCCTTGACTCATTATCTGAAACTTTTCCCTTTTTCATCTATCCTGCCCTTTTCCCGGATTTCTTCTGTTTCTATTCACTATATCGCCAGTCTGCTTATATTGTATCCATTCGCTTCAACTACATTATAACCTATTCTAACACAAAGGACCTGGTTTTTGAACCCGATTTATTACACATTACCTTTCCGTGGCTTGCCAATGTTCCCTTTTATTCTGTACCGCCTGTACATCGCCGCCCCCAACAGTCCCAACACCGTCGCTGCACTGACAGCCTCTGCTACATGCCAATACCACATACCTGCATAACGCACTCTGATTTCGCCGGCAAATCCCTGTCCGAACAGCACCCTCACATCCGAATTCTCTCCCTTTACCACAGGGAGCTTTTCTCCGGTCCTCTTATCATAAGCCATATATCCCTTATAATACAGCATGGGAAAATCAATGTAGCCGGAATCAGCCTCCACATACGCATCCGCCTGTAATCCCTTCTTTTCATAAGAATCCATCCACACACCTTCCGAAAGCACCGGCTCATGATAAGTCATATGCTCCAGACCGGCCCCTTCAGGGAGATATTCCGCCCCCAGCACTGCGGAATGTCCTATTCCCTGAGAAGAATATAATTTAATAAACTCTGTTCTGGTCAACAGAAGATCATTCAATTGATATGTGGTAAAGATAACAGAAACCGCCACAACCAGAAGCAGTACTCCTTTTCCTGACAGATACGCCCACTTTTCCCGAAGCATCCATATTCCTGCAAGGCAGGCTGCCATCACCATACAGACACTTGCGATTCCCATAAGTCTTGTGGGAAATTGCAGCGATCCGTTCAATACAGCAAATAGGCGATTGAAAGAACTCAGCGCATCCCAGGGGAAATAGCAGGTACTCATAAACAATACAACACAGCCCAGAAAAAGCAGTATATTCATCGCTTTCCTTTCCTTTTTCTGTGCTTCTGTCAGCTCTTTCCCGGAATATTTCAGACAGAATCCAATCCAGATTATCACACACAACAGCAGCGCCATTCCAATCCCAATAGGTTCCGTATCTACCATTCCGGTCTCTGCAAATCTGGAAGACGCCCCTCCGGCCTGCAACGTATAAAACAGGTGAGCGGGAAGAATTCCTCTGCTTTGAATCAGAACATTGGCATTATGTCCAAAATAATACTGATCCGCCGTCATCAAATCCAAAAAGGGAACCACAAACCAGGCATTCATCAAGGTTGTCATACCCACAGTAAGCGCCAGCACAGCAAATGTTCGTAGACGGAACGTTTTCTTCCAGAGGAACAGACACAAAAATACAATAAGGCCTCCTGCCATTTCACAGGTAAGCACATGAGACTGTATAATGCCGGTAAAACCCAGCGCAGGAATCACCCAATTCCACAGATATCCTTTCCTCTCCGGTTCTTCTGTGTAAATCCGGTAAAATCCCCATGCCAGCAAAGGCAGAAATATCATGGCAGTGTATTCTCCCACCGCCGCACGATTATAGATATTGTAAATGCGATAAGGAAGCAACGTATATAACGCACATCCGAACATTCCGATGCTCCTGTGGTGAAAGCACCTGTGAAAGCTCAAATAGGCTATATACGCCGTCGCCAGATTTACCGTCAATACAAACAGCCTGTATGCCTCATCCGGACTGAAACCCAGAATACGGTACAAGGCCGGAACAAGTAAAAAAGCATCCCCGTAAAAAACAGAATTGGCATATCCGTGTCCGGCCAGCCATGCGGACTCAATTCTACTCCACCATTCTCCCCGTAAAATATGTTCTGCCAACGCCTCGATACGCATTAAATGAAAAATCAAGTCGGCGCCAAACATATTATAATCCACCATTATCGGGAGAGAAGACATCAGTGCCAGTGCGGGAACACCAAATATCGCAAGCTGCCTCTCTGTCGAAACCGGCTGCCTCCTGTTCAGCATTGCCAGCATCAGCACAACATCTAAAAGCAGACTGATAAGAATCACCCAAAAAAGATACACTCTGCTTCTCTCTGTACCGGCCACAATCTCCGCACCCTGAATTTTCAGACTCTCCGCACCATTGTCCTCTACTTCCACCCGGAGATTTTCCACATCATCCAACAGATAAAACTGGCACTCTCTCACATGAATGCCCTTAAAAAGTGCTGCATAATTGCACAGCAGCGTCTTATAATGCCCCTCCTTTACTATAACGCCAAAAGCACTGACCTGATCTTCTCCGGTATCATAATACAGCCTGGCAGTGTAGACCCCTGCCGGCAACGACACGCCCTCTCCCATCAGCAGTGCTGTCTCCTCTGTTCCCACAACAATTCCTTTTGTACCGAACAGTCCTGCCACACCTGCCAAAATCAGCAGCAGTTCTATGCATAACAATATTCTGATTTTCCCATTCTGTAAAAACTCAGACTTCTTTAACACGATTTCGTCCCCTCACAATGCTCATCACCACACATCCGCAAACAGCGACAGCGGAAATAAGTTCACTTAATCTCCACACCATGGATTCCTCTGTCACAAAGGGCATCGGCACCGGATTCAAGTCCCCTGCCTGAGGCCAGATACAAGCTGCCGTTTTCAATACATTCCCGATGAAAAACTGTGTAGTCCCCACCGAAACTACAGTTACTGCCAGAATCAGAATTCGACATCTTTTTTCCCCTTCCTGTCCCGCCGTCTGGCCCAGAGTGATGCCGGCAGTCATCACCAGGCTGAGGCATACCGGAATGGCCCATTTTGTGGGACTCTGCAGAAAAGAAAGCAATATGGAACATATCATATTTCTATCCTGAAAAAAATCCCAGGGAAAACTGCAGCTGCTTAAAACTATCAGCACCAGACATACCAGAAGCAAACGATTTCCCAAAACCGTCTGCCCGTTCTTTTCCCTGTACTTTCCTGCATATATCCCCCAGATTCGAATCAAAACCAGCGCTATTACAGCCGCTCCGGGAACCATGGCCCGGGCTCCGGCCAGACCATTTTCAAAATAGGAAGTTCCTCTGCCTCCCCATTGAAAGACGCTCAGATACTGCACCGGATAAGTTCCCATGGCCTGAAAGTCTCCGGCAAGAAGTGTCTGTACGTTTTCCACATTCCGCAGTCTGAGCAGCATGGGAAGCAGAAACCATGCATTGATCAGCATAAATGTCACCCCTGTCCTGCCCAGAACCAGAAATATCTGCTCCCCCAGGGAACGTTTTCCCATTAAAAGCGTAAACGGTAGATAGTGCGTACCTCGACTATGGAGGCAAAATATGTGACAATAGACTATATTTCTATCACAGGTATTAAAAGTTGAACCTTAACTTTTGATACCGCTATACGGAGGTAAGTCTATGAGTTCAGCAACAACGGCAGTGGCTGTACAATACCGTTTAAAAGAATGGGCGGAGCAGATCAGGGAGTGCCAGAACCGTCCCGCAGGCATGAGTGTTGTCGATTGGTGTGCCACCCACAGTATTACGAAAGGGAATTACTATTACAGGCTGCGCTGCGTAAGGCAGGCATGTCTGGAAAACCTTCCGCCGGAGGCTCCGGCGCAGCAGATTGTCCCGGTAAACACCTGTCTCCTGCAGCAGGATACACAAAGCGGCAGCGGTATACAGCAGGGGCTTTGCGTCTCTGTAAATGGTTTTTCCATCCACGTAACGGAATCCACACCCATGCCGCTGCTTACGGCAGTCCTTAAGGTGGTGCGGAATGCTCAATGACGCCACCTGCTTTAAAGCCGTCTACATTGTCTGTGGCTACACTGATCTGCGCGCCGGCATAGACCGGCTGGCGGCACTGGTGGAAACACAGACCGGGAACAGGCCATATGTCCCGGATGCACTCTATCTTTTCTGCGGGAAGCGCACAGACCGCATCAAGGGACTTGTATGGGAAGGGGACGGCTGGCTCCTGTTATACAAGCGGCTCTCGGAAAGCCGGTTCCAGTGGCCGCGCACCCCGGAGGAGGTGCGTGAATTAACGCCGCAGCAGTTCCGATGGCTGATGGAAGGTCTGACGATTACCCCGAAGAAATCAGTCAGGCCGGTGGAACCGCCGGAATACATAGGCTGACTTTGTGCAAAATGGAGAAATTTTCAGACGGTATTCCTGCCGGGAAAAATGTCCAACCTGATCCCTGCGCAACCACGCCGCAGACCATAAAAGCGTCCAGAATGAACGCAGACATGCTTTTCCTTCCTGAAAAAGGGTTCTGGAAACAGCATCATACAAAGGCAGCATCCGCTGTTTTAACCATAGGCATTATGACGGACATCCGGCAGCGCCGTGTTCGCAAAAATCCCGTATCCATGGTATGATAAGGGTATCAGGATACCGGGAGAAAACAGCATGGCCTTAAAATATACGGAAGAACAACTGAACAGCCTTGACCGGGAAACGCTTATCAGGCTGTTCCTGTCGCAGCAGGAGCAGCTTGAAAACATCGACCATACGCTCCAGCTTGTTTTGGAGCAGATGGCGGATTTAAAACGGCACCGTTTTGGCAGGTCATCGGAGAAACATGAGACCGAAGACCAGATTTCCTTTATGGAAGTGGATGGGAAAATCGTATTTTTTAACGAAGCTGAAACTGTTGCTGCAGAGGAAAACACACAGGAAGAGCCGGAAAGCGTTTCCCGCAGAAAGCCGAAGAAAAAGCAGGGCAAACGGGAAGAAGACCTGGAGGGGCTTCCGGTAGTTGTGGTGGAGCATTCCTTGACGGATGAGGAACTGGCAGATAAATTTGGAAAAGACAGCTGGAAACAGCTTCCTGATGAAGTATACCGCAGGTACAGCTTTACCCCGGCAAAGGTCGAAGTGGAAGAACACCATGTAAAGGTATATGCAGGGAAAAAAACACAAGAGGTCATCAAGGCACCGCATCCGCAGGCTTTATTAAGGGGGAGCCTTGTTTCCCCTTCGCTGGAGGCAGCCGTAATGAACGCCAAATATGTCAATGCTGTCCCGCTTTACCGGCAGGAGCAGGAGTTCGGGCGCTGCGGCCTGCATATATCCAGGCAGAACATGGCGAACTGGACGATCCAGTGCGCAGACCGTTACCTTGCGGTCCTTTATGACTGCCTCCACGAAAAGCTGTACGGCTACCACGTCCTGCAGGCGGACGAAACGCCCGTGCTGGTAAATAAGGACGGCCGCCCCGCCGGCGCAAAAAGCTACATGTGGGTGTACCGCACCGGACGGATGTACACAGAACGCCAGATCGTCCTGTATGAATACCAGAAGACGCGCAATGCCAGCCATCCCAGAGAGTTTTTGAAAGACTTCAACGGCGTATGCGTCACGGACGGATATCAGGTCTATCACACCATTGAATGCGAACGGGAAGACCTGCGGATTGCCGGATGCTGGTCCCATGCCAGACGGCGGTTTGATGAGGCGGTCAAGGCCCTGCCTAAGCAGAAGCAGAAAGACAGCCGCGCGTATCTGGCACTGACCATGATACAGGCGATCTACCGGGAGGAAAAACAGTTAAAGGATCTCCCGGCAGGGGAACGGAAAAACCGCCGCCAGTTGAGCGTAAAGCCCCTGGTGGAGGCTTATTTCGTATGGGTTCGTGAAAACCTCCCGAAAGTGCCGCAGAAGAGCAGGACGTGGGAAGGCTTCCAGTATTCCCTGAACCAGGAGAAATACCTGAAAGTGTTCCTGGACGATGGCGAAGTGCCGATGGACAACAACGCTGCGGAACAGTCCATCCGCGGATTCTGTATTGGTAAGAAAAACTGGGTGATGATCGATACCATTGCCGGAGCAAAGTCCAGCGCCATCATCTACAGCATTGCGGAAACCGCAAAAGCAAACAATCTGAAACCGTATGATTACTTTGAGTATCTGCTTACCGAGATCCCGAAGCATCTGGATGATACAGACCGCAGTTTTCTGGATGACCTGCTCCCCTGGTCACCAGGCCTGCCAGCGAATTGCCGCAAGCCTGATAAAGGTGAAGTGAAATAAAGACTGGAGCAAATCTGTTTCTATCATACAGGTTTGCTCTTGTTTTGTATAGGTACTCACTATCTACCGTTTACTTAAAAGCAAAATAAAAAGCGTCATTCCCAAGGTAACAGCCAACATGGATGTGGAGGAAAGTGCCAGCAGGCTGAATCCCACAGTAAACGGAATCCATAACCTGCTGTATTCCTCCTCTTTCTGCTCCATGGTATACAGCCTGATCAGCCCCGATATGATAATGGGCAGGAAAATCCATGCTGCGGTTTCTCCCAGATTTCCGTTTACATACATTTCATCCAGTCTGCAGGGACACCAGGTATAAAGCATACTTCCCGCCATTGCAACGTCTGTTCTTCTGAAGCATTTTCTAAAACAACTGAATGCAATCAACGCGGTCAGCAGATTCGCCAAAAACAGAGACAGTTTATAGGCTGTCCCTAATCCCACACCCAGAAACCGCAGCAGCGCCGGTATCAGATAAAATACGTCTGCCTGAAAAGAAGCCGCTCCATATCCGTAATCTGCCGTGGGCCACACTCCTGTACGAATAGGAAATGTATTGCCAATTCCCTGTTTCACCGCCTCGATTCTCCCCAGTGAAACCATTAAATCATTGCCCCCCAGAAGATAATTCGTCATAAGCGGCACAGACACCACTCCTACAATCAACAACAGGCAAAAGGCATTCCATTTTACTGCTGTTTTATTCTGTTTCCTTGCTACTGCATGATATCTATTCTCCATTCTCCTGCCTTTCAGCGAAAAGGTTTCCTCGCTGTCCATCCGGTAAAACATTCCTTCCGCGTTTCTTCCATTGATAATATAATGCTATGGCTGCTGCCGTTAATACCGTAACCACTTCTCCTGCCCGCCAGTACCATGGACTGACGAACCGGACTCTGACATCCCCGGTATACCCTGCCGGAATGTCCACTGTCACCTCAAAATTGTCACCTGCATAACAGTTAAGCAGCTCTCCACTGTCTGCATCCCACGCGCGATATCCCTTATAATAAAGGAGTGAAAACGCTGCTTTTCCTTCCTGCCCACTGTTATTCTCAAAATGTGCATCCGCTCCCAGGGGAAGCTTTGTATAATTGCCTGTCCCAATTCCTTCCGAACATACAGGATCATGGTACATAAACCGGGAAGCATCCGCACCGTGAGGCAGATATTCTCCGCCGGCTATATATCCTGTTGACACGCCTTCGCCATTATAGGCTCTGAGCACGTTAGAGGTAAACATTGTATTGTCCATCAAATGAATGCTGCTGATTATCATTAAAAAAATCATTCCGCAAAAATAACTTATCTTCAGCACTTCCTTCTTACTGTCCATCACATATTTTGCTGTCAGGCCGGCTACTGCCGTCAGACACACATTTGCAATGGTCAGAAAACGATTGGGGTGCTGTATGCTGGAGATCAGGGTGGCTGTCACACCGTTCATTGCCTGGATTCTATCCCAGGGAAACAGACTCAGACTCATAAGCATTGCTGCCGCTGCAAACCATCCCGCAATTCCTCCCAGTACCCTTTCTCTTTTTTCCATTTTTCCCAACTGACCTGTAAAATTCAGATACACCAAAATCAAAAGTGCCACCATTGGTGCAATTCCCACTCCCACAGGCGCGGTGTTCGCCATGCCGTTGTCATCAAAAATAACCTCGGTTCCGTTTGAGAAATACGTAAAAAATAAATGTGCCGGAAACAACCCTCTTGCCTGAATCGTCCTCCCGGATACATGGTGAATGACAAAATCTCCAGTAAGCATATAATCGGCAAATGGCACCAGAAACCAGGCACTGAGCAGGATACTATATATAACCGTTTTGGCCAGAACCACAAAAGTCTGCCAGCGAAAAACCTTTTTCCATAAGACAAGACACAACACTATCGTAAAAATACCCGCCATTTCGCCGGTCAGCAGATGAGACTGCACCAGCAGGCTAAATCCAACTGTAAGTGGGAACCAGCTTCTACCGTAGCTTTCTTCGTGAACATCCTGCGTAAAAACCCGCCAGAAGCCATAAAGAAGAATCGGCAGAATCATCACACCAAAGCATTCCCCCCAGGAACCGCTCAGGTATGTTTTGTAAAAACGGTAAATCGACAAGGAATACAACATACTGCAAAACACGCCGATATACGCATCTCCAAATACCTTTTTAAAGCTGAAATAGGCAATCAAAACCGTTGCCACAGTGATGCCGAACATAAATATCCGATAGGCATCTGTCACAGTAAACCCGATCATTCTAAGCAAACCTGCAGGATACAGCACAGTCTCTCCATAGAAAATCGGAGACGCATATCCATATCCCTGCTGCCACTCCGGCGAAATGCGGACAGGAAACTGTCCTGTCAGAAAAGCATCCCTGATTCCCTCCACCCGCATCAAATGATAGAACAAATCTCCGCCTCCCCGCATATAGTCCACCATAAGCGGTGTGGAAGCTGCCAGAATTGTCAGTCCCAGGCAAAAAATGACTGCTTTCTTCTTCACTGAAATTCCATATTTCTTATCATACTGCCAATACACACAGACCATATTTACCCCGGTAAACAGACACAGCATAAGAAAAAGAATAACACGATTTGCCGCATTGGTCTGGCAAATCGTCAGGCCATGTACGGTATAAGAACCTTCCCCGGCATACCAGGCATGTACTGCCAGTTCGGAAGTATCCCGCAGAAGCCACATTTCAAAATCCGAATGATCCAATCCCGAAAAAAACAGCGCCCCGTTGGTACGCAGATTTTTCCTCCCAATGGTGTCGTCCGTAACTTCGCACCAGGTCAACATATCTGTATCCACCGTGTAGTGTACCTGTACCCGATACGTTCCTCTGGGCAATGCAATCCCCCGGAAATCCACCATACTGTCCCGCTCACCTGAATTTTCTGTATGAGCACCCCCATGTTCCTCCGAATAGGAGCCAAAATTTATAGTCATGTCGTCGGCACCATACTCATACACAGCATCTTTTCCGAATAATCCTGCAATTCCCATGAGCAAAGCAATACATTCTATTATCAGCAGAATACGGAAAATTTTTTTCTTCCCCATCTGTAATGCTTTTATCCTGGCATAACTGTTCATTTTTCCGCCCTACTCTCTCCTTTTTTATAATGATAAATTCAGAGCAGCTTTCCAATCACCGGTACTTTTTTTAACAGATTGGTTATCAGTATCCCCGTCACAATGCAGGTAAATATCCACACAAAAGTGGCCGGATAGGAATATATTCTGGTATTGAGCACAAGATATATAAAATAAAATGTTTCTCTCAATGGTCCTTCCATCAGATAAACTCCAAACACGCCACTGCCGGCAAATAGGAAGCCTTTTTCCAATATAACAGGACATCTCCAATGACAGCAAATATAACGAACTGTTATATATATCAAAAAGGAAAAAACCGGAGCAAGCGCCGAACCATAGGCAGCATAATGTCCATCCAGGGTGGTATGATTCATATACATAGTTCCTGCCACCAGCAGCGATACTATGATAAAAGTCCAAAATACATTTTTCCCTTTATAAAAGAAGTCCTCTGTACAACATTCTACAAAATATCCCAGCATACTGTAAAGCACAGCATCACCAAACATGGAAAGCTCCAGCGGGGTGCTCCCCCACTCCTGATAGTATGCAATAATTGGAAACAGACCATAAATGATTTCCCATATAATAAAAAGATAAATAAACCAGCTTCTTGCCGGGATAACCTTCACCAGTCTCTGTAAAAAAGGAAGAATCAGCAAAAAAGAAAGATACGCATAAAGAAACCAATGTTGCCCCGCCGCGCTTCCCTCATAAACCATCTGAAAATACAACTTCCTGTCAAATCCCAGCCCTGGTTGCCCCCGCAGCCTCCATAAATACTGAAATAAAGCTGCGAGAACAATCACACAAACTATTCTCAGCACTCGATGTCTAAGTACATAGCTTATACTCTCCTGCCTCTTCAACAGCAACGCACCTGTAATCATAAAAAATAACGGAATACAGTATTGTGCCACCGAAACAGCAAAAATACCAAACCAATAATTAAACCTGTTATCTGTCTCCAGATAATGATGAATACCGCTTCTCCCCGTGTGGCAAAAAAGCACGCCGAAAATAGCAATCAAACGCAGTATCTCAAAATATACAGTCTTTGGTTCTTTTCTGTTCATTCCGTATCTCCTGCCCTTCAAGGCATACCCATATTACCTGTCCGATTTTCTGACGCACAGATATAACGTATCCTCATATACACTGTCATTTTCTCCCAGCAAAACAACCTCAACCTCCCATCCATACTTTTTCAATGCTTCCAGAACACCTGCCTCCTCCACATTGCTCTTCCTCAGCACCACGATCTGTTCAGCGGAGGTGAGGTCGGAAGTATTCTGTCTCTGCTCCAGCTCCGGAAGCTTCAGCAGCAGCGTCTTCTCATACCGGGTAAACTCCTCCAGATTATAATAATATCCGGTTCCGTCATACAGGCAGATACAAGGCAGCTCCCCATACCGCTCCGCCACCTCCAGCTGCCTGTTATACCCGCGAAACAGATATTCTCCGTCATAGAGGCACACATTGAGAATGCACAGCGCCCCTGTCGGAACCAGCAGCAGATATTTCCCTTTCTTCCCGAATACCCTGCACAATTTCCCCAGTACCAACGCCAGCAGCATTGCCGCAAAAGGAAAAAGAGGCATAATATAGCGGTCTACCAGATAAGGCGACATTCTTGCCGCCAGCAGGAAATAGCATGCTGACGGAATAAGCAGCATAAGCCACAAGGACCGCCTCTCTCCTTCCGGTTTTCTGCTTCTCCCGCTTTTGTGCTCCTCCGCTGCTTTTAGCGCCTTCCTTTTTCTGATCATCAGACACACACCGCCAATCGCCAGGCATCCCAATATGACCAACCCGGCCAACAGACTTCCAAAGCTTCCTTTGATTAGAATGGTGCCAAATGCCCGCAGCCTGGTACCATAGCCGGAAAATCCCCGACTCAGATTCTGCAGAGCCTCCTCCCCTCTTCCACTGGACAGCACATCCTGTATGGAAAAAGGAAATACCACCACACCAACCACCGCTGACAGAATCATGGTCCGCAGATAGCTCTTCAATTCTTTATATCTCTTCTTTGCGCATAGCAATCCTGCTGTCACAGCCGCCAGCGCAAAGCAGTAAAACAGAAAAAAATACTGCGTTAAAAATCCCAGAACAGCAGCTGCCGCCAGGCCTTTGTTTTTTCTTCCAAATCCCTCTGCCAGCCACTTTTTCACATGCAGATAAAATAATGCCACACAGAAAAAGGTCAGCAGGCCATACATGCGAATCAATAATGTAGTGGCAATCGCCCCCGCGGAAAGCCCATATAACAGAGCGGCGCAAATGCCCAGAGGTCCGCCACACCCCTCCGAAATTACCGTTTTCTCTTCCAGAAGCTCCCCCAGTCGAAAAAAACAGATGCAGCATCCCAGCACTGCTACAATGTTAATGAAACAGCCCATAAATGGTGCAAGCACCCCCTGAAACATAGAAGACATCGTATGCAGAAGCATAAAATGCAGGGGTGGATGATTATCATCCTTTACATTGAAATACACTGAAAAATAGTTAAAACAGTCCTTTGAATTTACCGTCAGATACTCATGGAACTGCTGTCTGGATATCCATACCGGTTCCGGATACACATCCGCCTTATATTGCAGAAGCTTGCTGTTCCCCCTGTTCGCCGCCACATCCCGGACCGTATCCGCCAGATTGGACAGAGTCTGTCCAAGGTTATCCCCGTATATTTCCTCCCGCATGAATTTCGCCAGCCTTCCTGTCGGCTGCGTCGGCACAATCCATGGATTAAATTCTGCGTTTGACAGCTCAAAGGACAGAAGTTCATCCATATGATACCCCTCTTTCTGTGCCGTAAAGCAACAGAGTACTATCAAAACGCACAATAAAACCGCCAGCTGGCCAATATGCTTTTTTCCTTTTTCAGTATTCTTCATATAACAACTCTGACTTCCTTTATTACCCATCTGCTTCTCCGGCTATCATAAATGAACACCCATACATTGTCAAGTGTATCGAGGTTACTATGTTTCTACAGTTTTTACAGGCTGCATTATAAGCTCTGTCCCTCCCTTAAAAATGCCATACAATATAGGAACCTCCATGGGATACGCTGAAGCGATCCTCTAAAACTGCGTCTCTGCCTGTCTTTTCAGAAAAATAGCGAACCGTAATATATGTCGCCTGAACATCAATCGGGTTTCCATCATCATAAACAATTACATAAATGTCTTTCCAATCCACTCCGCAATAATTTCTGCTGTATTCTCTGTTCACAGGAGAGCTGCCGTTCCATCCTCCGGTATATATTGCATTTGTCGGTTTATATATCTCTGTTTCCAATACACTGCCCTTGTAAAAACTAAATGAGGTATTATCCAGCAAAAAATGTTTCTCCGGATTATCCATACAATAATTTCTGACTTCTTTTAATCCCTCTATATAGATAGTCTGCCCCTCATTTATCGAGCAGACATATCTATATTGTCTCTGCCCTGTTTTATATCCGTTAAAAATAAATATAACACTGATAACCAAAATACCTGTTTTCTGCCATAATGTTCTCTGACTTTCACGATAAGAACAAAGTATAATTAACAGCAGACAAACAATCTCACAAAAAAACAGCGGATATGATACACGATTAAGAATTCTTCCTTTAAAAAGCAGATAACACCATACACCTGTGCGTGCAATTCCAAGGCCAAGCATCGGATATAAAAAACGAACTCTCCGGGAAATCACGATCCCGATCAGTGCACATACCCACATTATCTTAACCAGCCCTCCGCAGGACAGTGAATCTTCCTGTGACAAAATTGTCAGTGTACCTTTCAGCAAGCTTCCTGCCTCCACTTTACCGCCCTGCTTATTTTTCATAAAGGAAACAAGTTGTTCCACACATTCCGAATTGATAGTTCCACCAGTTATTACATAGGAACGATATGCTTCATATTCTGTTTCCGTAACCTGATATTTGTCTAAAATATCTCTGACTTCTTCATATTCAGGTGTTCCATAGTAATCAAAAAGAGCTATCCGTGCCTTATTATATTTGTCATATTCCCTCCATTCCCTATGATGATATCCCATCCAGGTACCTGCAAACCCAATTACCAGAATACCTGCAATCGCAATTCCGACTCCATATAGCAACTTTCTTTTTTCAGGACTTTTCCATTGAGCACTATCTGCCAGAAACCCAATTAAAATAAATATTCCAAATGGCTGTATCATAAGCATTGCTTCGCTTCTCAGCAAAAATGATAAAAATTCCAGACATACAAATCTCCAAAACCCTTTCTTATCCTGCCGCAATATAATGCAAACATAACCCGCCGTTGCCATCAAAGCAGCCGTGGACGTAAATTGCATCAGACCAGTGGTGTACAAACTGATCAGGAAAAGCCCGCCGCATAGTCCGGCTCCAACTGAAAGTTCCGCTCCCCCCTGGAAACAATACAAAATACTTTCAAAGATAAAAAACCATGATATACTATGAAATAAAATCAGGCAAATTCCATACCATGGAATCTGCCATGTAATCCTGTATAACCACATCAAAGGAACTGCAAGCAAATAGTTTACTACCTGAACATGTGCATCCGGAACCTGTGTAATTGTTCCTGCTAACATTTCAATAATGCACCTGTCATCATTGGTCTCGAAGCCCATTCCCATCTTATAAAATGCCAGCAACAGCATTACAGCAGCCAGAATCGCAGCCATTATCATTCTATTCATACGCAGCAGCTTCATACAGCCAAATCCCCCAATAACTCGTCTCTGTCTCATAATAGCCCATAAACCTCAGTCCCAGTTCCTCTGCGTTTAATATCTCTCCACAGGAAAAAAGGTATTCACAGCCCAGTTCCTCCAGCGCCTTCCAATCAAATTCCAGCTGTTCATATACAACATTGTGCGCCTTGCCCAGCATCCACGCATTTCCGGTTGCCCCGTTGAACAGATAACACCGACTTCCCCACTCGTCAAAATAAAGTCTGGTCTGTTCACTTT
>Ga0224747_10019_pt2 | contig 26001 bp, 17 predicted proteins | sample LIM_F_Water_Pos_FD_182999 | JGI IMG/M metagenome (GOLD analysis project Ga0224747, IMG submission 182999) | Enriched cells from gastrointestinal tract of the lab mouse from Pacific Northwest National Laboratory (PNNL), Richland, Washington... | ecosystem: Host-associated > Mammals > Digestive... | reverse complement strand
CATGGTGCGCAGCCGCTGGGCGGCGCTCTGGTTGCGGTCATCCTCGAAGGCGTCGCGGCGCGCTTCTGCAACGGCCTGCGCGTCGGCGGTGTCGCCGGTCACCAGCTTGCGGAATGCTTCGGCCGCCTCGCGGGTGCGGAACTGGAAGCCGGGGACAGCACCATTCCCACGGTAACTGCTGTAGCTGCCGCCCAGCCGCTTCGCCGAATTGTTCAGGGTGTCGTAATCCTCGCGGCTGACGCGCTCGGCCAGTTGCACCACGAAAAGGTCATGCCCGTGCTTGGTGTGCTTCGTCTCGATGATGTCGCCGGCCGTAGTCTGCCCGGCGCTGGCTACGCGGGTCTTGGCCTGTGCCTTGGCCTGCTCACGCAGGGCCTTAGTGCTCTCGGCCTCCAGTTCGTCGTAGCGAATACGCTGTTCCGGCGTCAGGCGCATGAACGCCTCCCGCAGGGACTCACCGTGCGTCTCCATGTTGTAGCTCACTGCCTGGCGGAACTCGGCGAGGGTCTGCGGGTTGGCGACAGCCTTCTGCTGCGCTTCCCGGCGGGCCTGGACTTCCTGCTGCGCCTCGGCGACCTCGGCGGCGTGCGCCTTGATGTCGTCGTCGGTGGTGTTCGCCACCAGCTCGGCCAGCGCGCTGGCCTTGGCCTGGCGGTGCGCTTCTAGGCCGGCAGCCGACATCACGTAGCTGCTCGGGCCGTAGCTGCGGCCCAGCGCAAATTCCTCCAGCACGCGACCGGCCAGGGCATCGACGATCGCTGCCTTCTTCTCGTTGCGGTAGCGGTGGAAAAAGCTGTAGCCGCCTGACTTCAGCAGGTCATCCTTCTTCATCGTGCCCAGCTCGGCCACCAGGGCGTCGCGGGCGTTCTGCGTACGCTCGAATGCCTGGCGGAACTCGTCGGCGGTCGCCTCCCCACTGCGCGCGCGCTGCATGAGGGCTACATGCGCATCGAGCGTCGGGGTTTTCGAATCGCTGGGCTGCGCGGGCTCGGGCTTGGGTGCCTCTGCCGGTTCGGACTGGGGCCGGGCTGCATCCTCGGCGCGCACGAAATCGACCAGTTCACGCACGCGGCGTTTCGACTCCGGCACGCTCATACCGCGCTCACGGAACAGCGCCGCCAGGTCGAACTTGTCGCTGGTCAGCACGCTGCCATCGGTCGGCGTCAACTTAATGCTGGTCGGGTAGCCATCCTTGCCGAAGTTCACCCCGGCAAGGTGCGCGGTCTTGGTGATCGCCACCGGCTCGCTGCCCTTCTTCCAGGACAGAATCCTGCGCATCAGGCTGCGGTCCTCGTCTTCCTTGCGCTGCGCCTTGTCTGCGCGGGCCTGCTCGGCGGCCTGGCGATCTGCCGCCTTTTCCTCGTCGGTACGGGCGTCCAGGGCCGCTTGGCGCACGCGATCCTGATTGGCCTTCTGCCAGGCCACGAATGTGTCGATGGCGCGGTCGTAGGCGCTGTTGCGCCTGTCCGCCTGCTTGCTGTTCAGTCCAGAACGCCCGACAACATAGCCGCTGTAGGTGCCGGCGCGCACGTTCATCAGGCGCCGGTACTGGGCCAGGTAATCGGCCCGCAATTCTCGTGTGGCTTGCTCCACGGCCGCCTGCTGAGCATCGGTGCGTGCCACGACAGCGCCCGCGTCGCGGGCCACGTCGATGTAGGTCTGGAACTCATCCGCATCGGACTTCGCTCGCTGGCTGCTGCTGTTCGAGATACCGGAGTAGCTGGCTGCGGCTTCCTTCAAGGGGAACTCATCGGCGGTTGGCGCCCCCTGTGTTGCGACACGGCCGGCCGGGCCGCGCTTCATGTCGCGCGCATCCGGCGCCGTCATGTGAGTGCGCTCGCTCTCGCCCGGGACATCCACCCAGGTGTCGCCTTCCTTGCGTACACTGCGCACCGTGACGGTCCAGCTTCCCGATTCGGTCGGGTTGTAGCTGATAACCCTGTCGTAGTTGGCGCCGTAACCTCGCACCACGTTGCCGGGGGTGAAGTATTCGGCGCGGGCCTGGGCCTCGGCCTGTAACCTCTTTGCCAGCACGCCGCGCGGCTTCTTCTTAGGCACATCAGGAGCTGCTGGCTCAGGCTCGGGCCTCACCTGCTTCGCTTCAACCGTGGCACCCTGCCCGCTGCTGGCATCGGTGGTGGAACTGGGAAATTCGTGGGCCAGTTTCACCAGGTCGCGGATGGGGGCATCCAGGCGGATCACCCTCACCTCTTCGCCGTTGTCGCGGGCGGCCATCCACTGGTGATGCCCATCCAACACGTTGCCTTCGCGCGAAACCAAGATGGAGCGGTTGCCGCCCTCAAAATCCTTGGCCTTCGCCACCTTATCCCGGCTGAACTCCGCCTGCGTCGGTTTGAGGGTATCTGCGGGAACTGTCTCTTCCTGATGCTGCACGCCACGAGCGCTCAGGAAGTTCACCATCGCGCCGCGGTGCTCAGCCTTGATCTGCGGCATGTCGGCGCGAGGGATACCCACGGTGCCCGATTCCTTGCTGAACTCCGCCCAGCCTTCGCCGATATCCTTGCCTTCGATGCTCGGGGCCTTCTGCGCGGCCTGCTCGGACAGCATCACCTGCGTGCCGCCGAACTGCGCCATGTCCGCGTCGGTGCGGGTCTTGCCCTTCTGGAACCACGCACCGCGCCCGGTCCATTCATTGGTGCCGGTCTTTTCCCAGTACAGGCCCTTCTCCGGCGCGTGCTCACTCGGGCGGCGGCGGGTGCCGATGGCCTCGCCGGACAGTTCCTGCTCGAGCCTCGCCTTGGATGCCTGCTGGCCAAGATCCAAGGTGCGCTTGGTTTCGCGCGCCTGGAGCTGGCGCATTTCGGTGTCCAGCGGGCGCATGGCATTGGTCAAGCGCTCCACTTCGGAAGTGTTGCCGCCCTCACGCGCCGCCTTCAACTGGGGAACCATGGCATTGAACTGCTGCGCCAGGTCGGCGTAGCGTGCCTGATCGGCGGCGGGTGCGGCGGTCTGCTGGACCGGCTCGGCCTTCGGCGCTTGCACCTTGTCCTGGCGCACCTTGGCGATGGCGTCTTTCAGGTTGGACGGCTTCGCGGCCTTTATCGCAGGCGCAGACGCGGCCGGTACGGATTCCGCTGCCGGCACCGGCGATGCAACCGGTTGTGCGGCTTGCGCCTGCTGCGTGTCAGCCTTGCCTTGGGCCTGCTGAATGTCGTCCTGCACACCGATTGGCGTCGGGGCTTGCTGCTGCGCCGCCTGGTCCAGGGCGAAGCCGCGAGCACGGGCGGCTAGCTCCACCCGGCCAGCGGCGTTCTGGTGGCGCTGCTCATCCTGCTGATCCTCGGCGAGGATCGCGGCAATTTCATCGGGGCTCTGCGCGGCCTCGATACGCTTCACGCGCTCACCGACGCGCTGCATGTAGCCGGCATCCGGCGCTGGCGCGAGCTTGTCCAGTTCCTCCTGCAAGCGATCGCGCTCGGCGATTTTCTTCGCGTCCCATCCGGTGGCACGGGCTTGCCGGCGTACAAATTCCAGGCGGCCCTGCAGATCGGTGACAGGATCGGATGCCAGCAGATCACCCTGCTCCGCTGTAATCTCACCGGTTTCCGGGTTGACCTGATCACCTTTCCTGCCGCTCTTCTGCGCCTCCTCGGCTGCCTGCTGGAGCGCGGCTTGTTGCACCATCTGGTCAGTTGCGCCACTGTCCACGGCCTGCGCAGCAGCACCAGACAGCGGCCCAGTAGCCGGGTCCAGACCCATCTGCTCGGAGCGCTTTGGGGCCGCCGGGACCGAAGTCACATCGGTGACTTCACCTCGACGGATTCGGTCCAGACGTTCAGCCTCTTGCTGACGCTGTACCTGGGTAGCGGAGTTCTGGTCGACCGTGGTCAGGACCTGGCCGTCAGAACCAGCCTCATACACTGGAGCTGGGAGTGCCAGTGGCGCAGTCGTCTCGGTCTGTCCCTCAAGGCCCGGGGTACTCTCGAAGGTAGCGTCCGCATCCGCCAGGCCACGGGACGCTGCCGACTGACCGCCATGCAGAACCGCCGCCGGCCCACCCATGGCCATCCCGGCCAGCGTTCCCATTACCATCGCTTCATCCAGGCCGCTTGCCCAGTCCTGCCCCAGCGCAAGGTTTTGTAGAACCTGCTCAGATGCGGACTGCGGCAGTTCCTCAAGGAAGCCCTCGGAGATTGCGCCCTCTATCACCTTCCGTGGAATGCTCTTCGCCGGCATGGACGCCAGTTCGCTGGCCAGTTGTCCTGGGTTGGCACCACCAGCGAGGAGGGTATCCGCATCACCGATACCCAGTTTCTTGGCCAAGCTACCGCCGGCAAGGGAAAACAGGCTTCCCAGCACGCCAGTGGCCACCGCGGCTCCCGACTGCGCCGGAGTGAGCAAGCCGTCATCAGTTTCTTGGCGGATCTGCTCTGCTTGTTGACCAGCCATCACCGCCCCTTCGCCAGCCGCGCCGGCTGCCACAGGTGCCAACGCTGGAGCCAGCGCCCGAACGCCACGACCGACCGCGCCCCCCGCCAACATGGAAGGCAAAGACTCCGCTACGGTGTTCACGACCATCGACGGGTTCTGTACAGCATGCAGCGTCTTGTCTACGACGCCATCGGCATCCTGAAAGTCCTGCTGTTGCTGTTTGTACTGATCGGTGTGCAGATCACTCAGGAAGTCCTTTGCCTCCCGGGGCCGGAAGCCGAGCATGCCGTCCTGATTCTCGAGGAACTTACCTACGCGGCCCTCTGTTGGGATATCAGCGAGGCCAACAGCCGCTTCCGGAACCCCAATCACCCCCTTGGCCACGGATAGGCCAAGGTCGCGTGCATGCCCGATCAGGCCTCTTCCCTCCTCCTTCGTCTCGCCACCGAACTCCTCCCACGGCTTCTCGCCACCAGTTACTGGCTGTTGAGACGCGAACTCTTCCCATGGCTTGCTGGTATCGGCCATTACACCTTCTCCCAATTATTCTGGTCGGCAGGGTTCCCTCCCTTGAACCGGTATCCACTTCGCACCTCACCAGTTCGCGGAGCGACGGGTTGCGCCGACTGCGTTTGCTGGTCGATAAATTGGCCGGTCTGGTTGTTGAGTACTCGTGCAGGGCGCGTCAGAAGTTGCATGGACTGCGGGTCGTACTCCTGGCCGCCAGGTACCACGGTGAAGCGATTCGGAGCGTCCTTACCGGCAAGCACACGAATCTGTTCGGCGATCGAGCTGCGGTCTTCGGGAGCAGCCTTGTCGTACTGCTCGTACAGCTTCTCGATGCGCTGGGCGGCGCGGGTTTGGAAACCCCTGGCCTCTTGCTCACCAGCCAGGCGTTGGCGATCGAGTTCGTTGGAGGCGAGGAAGCGCGCGCCCTGCCCCATTTCCTGTAGAGCCGCGCGCTGATTGGCGCCCTGCTGCTGCACCTGCTCTCGCGCCAAGGCCGTGTCGTTATTCGCTCGAGTGCTCGCCAGGGACGTAGCATTGCGGTCATCGCTCTGCTGGAGCCGGAACAGGTTGTCGATCTGGCGGGCAGTTAACTGCCCGTTCGGCGAACCGCGATAAGGTGTTGAGGCTGCATTCAAGGCGGCCTGGCGAACGCTATCGGCCCGAGAGCTATCGGGAACCACGGTTACCCGAGGCGCGCCGGAGTTACCGGCGTTGTACTGAGCCAACGCGTCCGGTGCCATCCGCGGTACCTGGGAGACAGAACTCGGACTGAACCCCATACCCACATCAGGCGTTCGGGCCAGCAGGTTCTCCACTGCGCGCTGGTTTTGAGCACTCCGCTGACCACCTGGGGTGAACCCGGCAGCTTGAGCTTCCCCGTTAACGGTGTAGCCCGGGCGGATTGTTGTGCCGGAGAAGCTGTTGCCCACCCGCGTCACGTTGTTGGGCAGGTCCGAGCCACCGGCGCTTGGCATAGCGGCTCCAGTATTCGCCGCCGACTCCAGCGCTCCGGTTGGCGCACCAGCAGCCGGCAACACCTGGCCTCGCCCGGGCACAGCACTGGAACTTGGCGCCGCTGCACCCTGGGCTGCTTGTTGACCACGAAGCGCCGGCGGAGTGTCATCCCATCCGAATAGCCCTTTACCGAAGTTGACCACCGGTTCCGCCAATCGACCGACATCCTCTCCAGCATCAGCGAATGCTGCGGGAACCGCCGCAAGCGCCCCACGCACGCCAGTCCCGAAGCCACGGGCATACTCACCCGATGCCCACTGCTGCGCTACGTCATCACCCGTCCCGCGGAGAACCGAGTCGGTTCGCCAGCCTGGCCCCTCGGTACGATAGTGCGGAGTGAAACCAGCCGCTTTAGATCGATCAGGGCCCGTCACCGGTTGATCAAACTGAGCCTGCATCCTTGCCGCTCTGGCCGGGTCATTACCTTGTCGCGAGGGTGAGAAGCCTTGCGCCGACGGCACATCCGGCAGTTGTCCGGCCTGTGCCACGGCCTGTTGCTGCTGTGCCGCGTCCGAACGCGCCTGGGCGTTGGCGGTATAGAGGTTGTCGCTGTAGCCTGGCGCCACTCCTGGCTGAAGATTCGCGGCATCGGCAGTGCGCTGGCGATGCACAGCCATCGCTTGCCGTTCAGCATCGATATTGGCCTGCGCCCTTGCCATGGTGGGGTCTGCACTGTAGCCGCTGGTGGCTACGGGAGCCGGTGCCTCCGGCACAACGCCAGCAGCACGTTGGGCGGCGGGCGTGTTGGTGATGTCGAAACGGGTCTGCTTTTTGCGCTCTTCATCGACAACCCCGCCGTCGGCGAAGAACAATTCTGGCTTCTCGGCGCCATTCCCTACCCTTTTACGCGGCGAGAATCCTTTTGCCTGCTGGGCTACCGGCACATGAGTGGCATTCTTCACAGCGTCCAGCGCCTGCACGCCTACGGCATGAACCTGCTCCGGAGGCATCTGGTACTCACCGTTACTCAGGCTGACCGGGACCGGCGCCCCCATACCCTGCAACGCCGCTTCCCCAATCTGCTCGGTCGAATCGGCCGGCATGATGTAGCTGCCCGCAGGCACCTCGGTGTCGATGTCGTCGGAGGTGCCAGAGCCTGGACCACGCACCCGCCCACCATCTGCAAATCGTTGCTTGGGCTTGGCGCCCTTCTTGATTCCGTACATGGGATGCCTCTAAAACGGCTTGGATACAGATTCAATCTTGCTGCTCGTCTCATTTTTGGACGAACCCTACAGGGGGCTATGGCGTATCCACTTTCCGCCAATGAACCAAAAGCTATATATTCCGGGCGCACAACCGGAGAAAATTACTTGTGAGAAATCTATTGTTCCTACTGACAATTATCTCCACCTCTTCAATAGCAGGAGATTATGCAACATGCATTCTGGATAAAATGCCAGAAGTGCAAAACGACCAGGCTGCCCGGGTGGTGATAAGTCTTTGCGCAGGCCAATACCCAAATGCACTCTTAGAGGTTGAGCAAGGGTCTGGGAGAGGATTACTTGGCTACAAGTCAGGCAGAGATTGCATGATGGCAATAGGAAAGGAGACACCGAGCAACTTAGCTGGCCGCATGATATTCATTGCATGCAGCAAGCTGTATGACGAAGAAAAGAAACCTTGGGAAGAATATCAAAATCTTCAAAAAAACAACCAGCCTTAAAATACGAAACCTCCATGTCCCGTGATCCGCAGAGTCAATAGTTATAATTATAAGAAGTCGAAGTTGTTTCGGATTTTGTTTCACCTGTACTAGCACTTCCAGAGCCACTGATGCTGGCCGATACATGTGCCGCCGACATAGCGCCGGCCGCGAGCTGGGCGGTGTACTGCCCCAAGGCCTTGGCTGCCTCTAGGGCGATCTGCGCCTGCTGTACGGCGTTCTGCATCTTCGCGGTGTACTCGCTGATCTGCATTTCTGCGTATGCGATGTTGGTCCGGCTGTTCATGTCGGCAAAGCGAGATTGCATTTCGGCGTCGGCCACATTGGCACTGGCCGCTGCGCGCCAGGCTTCTACCTGGGCCTGGAACACCGACGTGTTGTACTGCACCTCGCTCAGGTTGGCCTGCAGGGTGGCCTTGTAGGCGTCCACGTCCGCCAAGAACTTCGACACCTTGGTGCGCGCAGCTTCCATCTTTATCTGCGCGCCCTTGACCTTGACATCGGCCTTGTTCGCCAGCCCCTGGATGGTCGAAGCGTAGGCACGGGCCTGGGCATCGAGCACGTCGGCCTTGGCCGACTCGCCCTTGACGCGGGCCTCGTAGGCGTCGAATTTGACTTTCTCGGCACCGATCTGCTCGGCATACGCCTGCACGTCTGCGCGGTAGGCGTCGAACTGGTTCTTGATCGTCTCGGCGCGCACGGATGCCCCCTGCATCAGCGCCTTGTAGACCTCGACGCTCGACTGTACGGCGTCCAGTTTGGCCTTGAACACCTCGACGCGCTGCTGGTTGATCTGCCCCAGCGCCACCTGGCCCTCCACGGCGGTCTTGTAGGCAGTCAGCTTGGAGATAGCCGCATCCAGCTTGGTGCGGTAGACCTGCGCCAGCGTCTCGAAGGCCGCGTTCTGCGCGTTGAACAGACTGATCTGCGCGTTGAACACGTTGATCTGGCTTTCCGCGTGGAAGCGGGCGACCTCGAACAGGCGCTGCGCCATGTTCTGGTGCATGTTCTCGGTCAACTGCTCGAGGGCCAGGCCCTGCTGCACGGCGAAGCGCAGGTTCTCGATTTCCCAGGTGGCCGCTTGCACCAGGATGTCGCGGTTCAGCTCGGCCGCCTTCAGCCGGCCTTGCTCGCGCACCACATCTACCTGCCTGGCGAGCATCCCCGGCGGCATGGAGAAATTGCGGGCGGCCCAAGTATCGACCGCCTCCTGCACGGCGCGGGTGGTTTCGCCACTATCGCGTTCGCGGACACGGGCGAACAGCGCCTGCTCGATGGGCGCCGGCAGTCCGGTGCCGCCCGCCATCAGTTCCTTGATCTTCGCTTGCAACTCGTCCAGCACCTCGGACTGGTACTCCGGCTCCAACCAGTTGATGAAGACATTGGGCACCGTGATCCCGCTCGCGTCCGGCGGCGTGGCGTCGAATGTGGGCAACTCGGGGAACACGAATTCCGGCAGTCGGATCTGTTCCAGCGCTTCCATGTCCGGCATGGCGATCTGCGGCGCATCGGGAATCTCCACCGTGGTGTCGATGTCCGGGCGTTCGGGCACCGGGATGGCCGTCATGCTCGGCGCGTCCGGGATGTTGATCGGAATCATTGTCGGCGCGTCGGGTAGGTCGTCCATGTCGCCCACGTCCAGGTCGGCCAGCAGGTCGTCGATGTTCAAGCCCCCAGGGGCTTCCGGCTTGACCAGCGACGAAGGGTTATAGGTCGGCTGCTCGCCGAGGTTGACGGGCGGCGGCGAAGCGATAGGCGCATCCGGTCGCGTCGGCGCCGGCACGTCAGCCACCGTGATGTCGCCGATCTTCGCCAGCGCGGCAGACAGCTCTGCGCTGTACTTGCTGCCCAGCGCCTCAAGGTCATTCATCTTGTCCGTAACGGTGTCCACCGCAACGCCAAGGATGCTATCCGGTGCGATACCCATTCACACTCTCCTGTTGGTCGGCGCCGATTCGACGCTCAGGTCATTGATATAGCCGTGCCGGCCGGTCAGGCGCAGCGTGAAGGTGAAGTGCCTGCCGCGCAGGCCCCGGCCGAACTTGAAGCGCCCATTGGTCAACTCGTCTGCAGGCTCGCTCTCCAGCGGGTAGCTGTAGGTCGCTGCGCTGCCGCTTTGCGTGGTGGTCACGTCCATGGCCACCGTGCCATCAGCATCCAGTGCATACTCCAGATAGGCGCTATGCGGATGCACCAACGCGCCCTGGCCGATGTCCAGTTTCCCGGTCGCGATTCTGCCGGCCACCGGCTGGCTGTCACCGTCCAGCGCATAAACGCCGTCATCGGCGATGCCGTACAGCCGACCGTCGATCACAGCAAGCGACCGGAAGGTATACGGCGCGTAGCGGCTCATCGCCCAACTATCGACGTTTGCGGTCCAAGCCTGGCCGCCGTCCTGATCGCCCCCCACGGTGATGTCCTCGATCACCACGGCATCCGATACCAGGTCGCGCGCCACCAGATGGTCCAGCACCAGCGCGGCAATGGATGCCCTGTCCACCAGCAGCGCCTGCACGGCCTGGTGCGCGTCCACCACCTCGTCGGCGAGGGACGCCCCATCCACCAGCAGTACGCGACCGTGCAGCGCCCCAGTTGCCTGATCACTGACGGTGGCGGCGTCCTCGACCAGGACACTGGCGGCCTGGCCGGTGCTGTCGCTGATGCGCGCGGCATCCAGCACCAGGGTGAACGCATGCCGAGTGCCTAGCACCTCGTCAGCTACCGACGCGCCATCCACCACCAGGCTACGCACGCGATCCAGCACCCCATCCGACGCCAGGGCGTCATCGACGTGCAGGACACGAAGGGTGCCGGTGACGCGATCCGCCGCGGTGGCCGTATCGACCACCAGCACCCTGGCGCGGAGCTGGTCGCTCGCCGCGTCGCTGATGGTTGCCTGATCCGCCAGCAGGTGCGCCGGTCGGTCGATAGCCTCATCCGACACCGCCGCCGTATCGATGTGCAGCACCAGCAGCCCGTACAGCACCGTCTCGCTGATGCGCGCGGTGCCTTCGCTGACGGCCGACAACCCCAGCCAGGTCGTGTCGCTGATTACCGCCGTGTCGTTTGAGTCGTCGCGGTAGTCACTCATTGATAACCCCTATGAAGTGGTGGGCCGCCTTGTGATCGGCGAGCGCGGTATGCCCCCAGCGGCGGCGCAGTCCATCCTGGCCCGTCTCGTAGATGCTGGCGTACCGGGCGTCGCCGATGGCGACATGCACGGCGTCGCGGTAGAAGTAAAAGTCGTTCTCGGGCGAGAAGCCCCAGTACCACGAGTGCGGCATGTCCTTATTGACCTGAACAGCGCCGGCCACGGACAGGCATACACTCAGGCGCCCGCTACTCTCGTTGGGGTACTGGGTGTCCTTCCGGTACGGATCGAAGCCTGGCGCCTCACCGCCGATAATGACGCCGTTGGCGTTGTGGACGGAGTTGCGGTAGGTGTACGGCCCACAGATGCCCGTGACATCCAAAAAACCGCCAGGTGGCAGGTTCAGCCAGTTGCCGCTTTCGGCGAAGTCGCTGATTTCGGTTGGGCTGTAGACCAGCGTGTCGATATAGACCGGCACCCCATCCTTGGATGGCGGGTCGCCCCGGTTCCCGTTTCGCGTCTGCCCCATCCAGTGCCAGATGTCGTCGTAGCACCAGAGTTCGTAGGACGTGGGATCAGGCACAGAGCCCTGCGTCGTTTCCTCGTGGGAACTGCGTCCCCCGGTATGGTCCTGGTAGGCGTAGAGCATGCAATCGCGCTCGAACACCGGCACCAGCGCCGCCACGTCCAGGGTAAACGTCTCGGTAGTGTCTACCGTGGTGCGGTGCATGTAATACCTGGACCGGCTCACGCCGCCGACGCACCAAAGTGTCGGCGGAGTGGAGTAAGCCGGGTTGCCGTAGCCCATGTCGGTGCCGACGATGTTGGTATGGACCGTTACCGCCGGCTGCTCCTGCCGATCGTCGAAGTCGGTCGTGTAGAAGAACCCCATCAGCCCGCTAAGGCCGAAGGTCTCGGTCTTCTCCCACTGGCCGACGATCATGTACTGCTCGAACGTACTTGTCGTTTCCTGCTGGAACTTGCGTTCGTCGTAGAAATACTTGATGACACGCAATTGGTCCTCGACATAGCAGCCGAAGACTATGGTGTCGCACTTCACTGCGCCGCCGGAATAGTCGGGCGAGATGTGCGGGAAGGACTCGCACCCCTGCCCCGTCAGTTCGGGGAACTTCAGGCGGGTGCAGGACTTTAAGACCTTGGACGGCCAGTAGAAAGGGCCACTGGCGACGCGCGACACGCGGCCCTGGTGGGTGGCGATGGGAGGTAGTTCCAGGCTGTCCCAGTAGTCCAGATCCGGGCCGCTGGCCGAAGAGGCGCGCGAGAGAATCTCACCAGCCGGCACCCGCCGAATCTTATACTTGATGGCCAGTTCTCTGGCGGAGCCATCGGTCAGCGCGCCATAGACCTGGGCCAGGTAGGCGTTGAGTTTCGCTGCATCGTCTGGATCATCGAAATTCCAGGTGTTCTTCAGTCGCCCCTGGTTCTCCGCCGGGGCCAGCGAGAGACTCATCTTGTACGCATGGACCTGCATCAGGCCGGCGTCGTCATAGGTCCAGCAGGTGTTGAAGCCCTCGGTGCCTCGGCTGTTCACCGCCCAGCCACACGCCACGTACATGGCCTCGAAATTGTAGAAGTCGGCGGTGTCGCAGACCTTGACGATGACGCCGGCCCGGCGCCACGCCTCGAACTCCTGTTCCGGCTGTGGGAACCCCTCACCAGTAGGCATGCCGCCGAAGCGGTCCAGAAGCTTCAGCAGCTCGTCGTCACCAACATCCAGCACGTAGTCACGGAAAGCCTCGGTGGTGGTGGCCGGCACCACAGGAAGCGGCATCGCGTAGACGCCCCGCGCATTGATCTGCAGCAACCACGGACTGTTGCCGGCATCGAAAGCGACGGCGTTGCAGCGGCTGGCGAGGTAGTCACATTTGAACTGGCCTTGCTCGTCCGGAAAGCCTGTGTAGGCCGGCAACCGAACGTTGCCGACTTCCTGGCGGATGCGGTGCATGTAGCGCTCAGGAATCAGCATCCTTGCGCGCTCAAGGTCGTCCTCTGGCAGTTCGGCCATCACCTGCCGCCCATATCCGCCAGCCACCTGCATGACCTCGGCCATGGCGCCGCTGTACCAGGTCGGGCGCTGCTTGACGTACTGAGTGAAGGTGTAGATGCCCTGCTCGCGCGGCTCGAAGTATTGGAAACGCGGTTCGTACTTGATGACAAAGCGTTGCAACGCCACGTCCTTCGGCGGAAGCGCCGCTTTCGGGTCGTAGGCCACCAGCCGGCGCCGGGCCTGCTCGGTCAACCTTATGCCAACGCCCTGCCCATCGGTCAGCACCTGGGCGCGGGTGATGACGCCGGAGAACAGCATGGGGATGTTGGTCTGTGCCACACCGTCGAAACGGAATTGCGGAAGCTCATGCTGCTCGAGCACCAGGATGCGAAACACCCCGCCCATGTCGATGGCCACCGCCTGCCGACCGCTGGGCAGATCAGCAACGCGCTTCAGGCTGGCCAGCTCAGACGCCTGCTTGAAGTTCGTCAGGTTCCTGGCCAGCCGCTCGACAGCGGCGGCATCGTCGGCGGAGAGTTCCGCGTCTTCCGCGAAACGTCCGTAGGGGCGCGGCGAATACATCGGCTTAGACGGTAAGGTTCAGCCGGTAGCCGATATCGTAGGTATCGCCGTTCTGGAACACACGAGTCGCCGCGTACTTCGACGCCGATACCAGCGCACCCGTGGTGCCACCCTTGGTGCTGTTGGTCAGCAGCGCGGCGCCGTTGACGTTGAGCTGCGACGCTGTGGCGATGGTTACGGTCGCCACGGTGTTCATGTTGTCGATGGACCCGGTAGCGGTGTCGGTCGGCGTCCAGGCTGGGCGGGTAGCGCTGGTGTAACCCTCGGTCATGCTGGTGATCTCCGAGGCCACCGCGGCGAAGTTAGCAGCGGTCCAGTTAGCAGCAGGTGCTGCCGTCCCAGCGAACAGGGCCAGGAAATACGACACCTTGGGCTTACTGCCCAGCGCGATGTTGAGGATGTGCGCCAGGCCCTCGGTGGGGATCAGGTTGTCGCCCTCCTTCTCCCACTCGCCGCTGTTGATGCGGCCGAAGTATTCGCCACCGGCCAGTACGCTGAGCCGCGGGAAGGCAATGCCGTTTTCGGTGATGTCGAAGCTACCAGTGGCCAGGTCGGCGGCCACTTCTTTGCGCAGAGCGCTGCTAATGCGTTGCATAGGGTTCTCTCCGAAGTCCCATGCCGCACTCCTGCGCAGCGATTGAAGGCCCGATATTCGGGGTGATTCAGCTTACTGCCGTCAGTAGACGGCGGTCGAACACTACAGAGGTACCGGCACGGCCGGTGATGCCGGCGAGCACGCCTGCATGAACCTCGGCGATGGCGCCACTGCTGGTGCCCATGACGTAGCCGTTCTCCGCTAGCCACACGGCGACCGGCGAGCCATCCGGTGATGCGTTGGTGCCTACCACCTCGGCAGGGACCAGGACTGCACTACCAGGCACCGGAGCCCGCGATGCACGACGCGACACGCTCAGGCTTGCCGGATCAGCGCCATCCAGAAAGGCGACATGATCGACCTGGCCCACCCAAATGCCGCCATCCACCGGCTGCACGAAGGTTATGCGCTGGGGCATCTGCACGAAGCCGTAGCGCTCATCGTGCAGGTGGTAGGCCAGGGCCTCGGAGAAGCGCAGCACGTTGGCGCGCGCGATCAGCAGACGCCCGCGCCAGTAGGCCAGGTGCTTGCCGGTCGGCATGGGCGACAGGTGGCGAAACTGCGCCGGTCGGCCCAGCTCCGGTAGCGTCGGCAGGATGACCGTGGCCGCGCCCAGCGGGTAGTCGCCGGCCAACAGCAGCTCGCCACCATTCGCTCGCGTCAGGTAGAGGCGCGCGCCGGTCACACTGGCATCCAAGCACAGCGGAAAGGTGACTTCCAGCGCGCCGGCATCGGTCACGTCCGCGAAGGCGATCAGCGACGGCGCCGACTCCTGGGGGCCGCGCAGCCACGCCACAGCCGCGCCGTAGGTGCCTTGACTCAACGATCCGGCGCCTGCCACCAGCAGCGGCGGCGCCGGGGTGTCCAGCGTCAGGCGCTCGGCCTGCGCGCCATCGTAGGTGAAGATGCCCGCCGTTCCGGCAACGCACACCCGATTGTTCAGCACCTCGTGGGACAGGTCCCCTTCGCCGATCTGTGCGAGCGGCTCGAACGTCCATGAATGCGGATCGACCTTTCCCCACTGGTCGCCCAGGGCGCCGAAGGCGTCACCGTGCAGTGGGCTTTGCCAGAGTTGGCGGAACGGCTGGTCCGTGACCTGGCGCGCAGAGGCCCGCAGTTGCGCCTTGCCGGCCGGCGACAGGTCTATGTTCACCGCGTCACGTACATAGAGCCTCGGGCTCTCGCCGCCGCGTTGCAGCGCGGCATCTTCGGCGACGTTGTTGATGCCGGCCAGCGGCACCAGGGAAGTCGTGGCCATCAGAAGGCTCCTTTGCGGTACTGATCGGCGTTGCCGTCAGGGCGGATGTAGTGGACACCTGGCCGCACATTGGGCACGCCCACATCCACTGAATCCAACCCTACAGGTGCCACGGACTGGGCATTTGGACCCGGTGGGATGAAGACGTTGCGGACTCGCATGCGATCCGCGAAGTGCGACGGGTCGTATTCGCAGATGAACGACTCCCAGCCGTCCGGCTCAACCCCTCGTACCCGCAGCGAAACCCAGGCTGTGCCGAACACTGATGTGTCGGTACCGCTTGGAATGGTCGGCATCGGCGGCCCAACATGCAGTGACTGCCACTGGTACGGCCCTTCGCCGCGCGAGCTGCCCATGTGCATGGCGTCGAAGCCGGCCAGTTGGAAGGTACGGTTCAGCAGAGACACCCAGGTCACCGCCCCAGGACCGGGCGATGGCAGGCCGACAGGCTTCACAGTCTGCGGTCCGTAGTAAGGGCCACGGGCTACGGATGTCGCGCCGAGCTGCATCGAGTCGGCGCCGGCGAACTGCGTCACGAACTGTGTACCGTCACCCACGATCGCCCACCCCATGCGATATGCCTGCAGACCCCGCGGCTCTAGGTAGCGACGCTTCAGATAGATCGCGTGCTCACCGATCTTCGACACGTCGCCCAGCGGCGACGGCTTGAGGACGCCCAGGTAGGTGCTGATGCGCGCCGAGCCGAATCGCTCGCCCGGCGGATAAACCAGCGTTTCCCCGACATAGTGCAGATTACCGGCTGGATGGTTCTGCTTGGCCTGCTCGGGTGCCTCCTTCACCGCCCAGATGGTGTGCGGCGTGAGACGCGGCTTGGATGGCTGGAACACTTCAGCGTCGGGCCATTCGTCCACCGTCAGCTTGCGCAGCTTCAAGCTCACGGCTGGCAGGCCGTAGCCGTCCACCTTGATGCCGGCGTCGATGTTCACGCCCATGATGCGCACCGTCGGCTCCTCGATGTCCGGCGCCCGGATGCCTGTCGCGTACAGGACGTACTGATTCAGACCGGGCTTTCCGAGCACCGCTCCGGTGTTAACCGCCTGATCAACCATGATGTTCTGCGGCGAGTACGGCGGCGCGCCGGTCTTGGTCACCACCAGCTTGTCGCCCATCCTGAGCAGGTTGGTGCCTGGAACCGTGATGGTCTGCTTGCGGTCGGCGATCTTTGCCTGGCCGAACAACTGCATGTTGCTGCCGTCCGGCGCCACCGGACGCCATTGCTGGCGCACGAAGGCCGAACCGAATTCCTCGGCGTTCGCCCCGAAGGTCGCGACCTCCGGCGTCACGTTGTGGATGCGCGGATCGCCGAACAGGTCTTTGTGCGCCCACCTCGGCCCGATCGCGTTGAAGTGGATCGACAGAGCCGCCAGGCCCATGTTCAGCATGTCGTTGCTTGCCGGATCGACATAGCGCGTGTACAGCTTGACCTCGGGCAACTTGATATCCGGCGGCTCGATGCTGTAGCGCGGCTCGATGCTGATACCGCGAATGGCGAAATCGATGAACGCGATGCCGATATCCGCCGAGTCGAAGCCGCTGATGCGGTCGAAGTAACGCCGCGTGTTCTCCAGTCTCGCCACACCGAAAGCGCTTTGAGCATTCCCGGTCGGCACCAACACCCTCGCGCCGTTGTAGACGGCATGCCAATTCAGGATCGGCGGCGGTTCGATGCCTTCCAGCGGCAGGTAACGGCGGCCGTAGGCAATCATGGCTGCAGTGGTGATCTGCGGCGGCGCCACGCCGCCTGGCAAGATCGGCCTGGCATTGTTGTCGATCTGCGGGAAGCCGGCCGGCGGCGAAGGCATGCCGATGGTGCCCACTTGACGGTTTCGGTTCTCCACCAGCGTCCACTGCGACCAGGGTGGCGGGTTCAACTCGCTGTCCGGGTCGTACTCCTGGACCACGTACTGGCGCAGGTTCCACACGTCTGCGCGGCCCCAGCGGTATTCTTCCTGGACGGTGCTCTGGAATCCGGCCGGCTCGGCAAAGGTGAGCCAGTTGTTGATCGCCTGCTGCCCCCACAACTCGGCGAAGCCTTGAGGCGCGACCGTCTGCGACTCGGGAATGATCCGCGTGCCGAATGCCGAGGAATCCCAGCCTGGCGGCTCCAAGAAGCGCGTGCCGCCGACCATAGGTCTGGCCACGGCATCCAGAAACGTGCCAATAGGTTCCAGAACGCGCGTTCCCTGACTGACCCATGCCGTCCCAATGCCTGGCGCTGGAACACCAGCATTGAGCTGCACGAACTGGCGTTCGTGGCTGATGCGGTGGACATCCGGGATCGCGGTCGCCAGTAGGCCGCCAGGCTTCAGGTAGCGGGTGTACAGCCAAACCGTGGGATTCGCGCCCCACGGCGGCGGCGCAATGTTGCCGGCCGCCACATAGCGGTTTCGGTTGATGATGTTCGCCTGCCCGCTTTGGTAGGCGACAAATCCGGTCGGCTGAACCGTTCGGTGCTTGTTCTGTGCGTTGTGGGATCCGATGACGTTCGAATTGAAGCCGTAGGCCGAAACGAACGTGCTGTACTTCCAAGCCTTGGCGGCGCCGAACACTTGGTGCGACGATCCTACAGGCAACACAAAGCGATACTGAGTACGGATCGCCGGTGGCGGTACCATGGAATCGCTGAATCCGCCCGGGAAAACCGTTTGGCCCTCTACCGGCGGCAACTCACCCCACTGAAGCAGCACAGCATTGGACGCTGGTGGCACGTAGCCGGGGTCAACGGTAGAGAAGTCGAGATCCGCCGATGCGTGCGGGTCCGGAAGGATTGTCCGCACTACCCGGGCATCGCGCGCGAGCAGCGGTGGCTGAATGCCCCAAGCTCCGATGGTTCCTTCGGGAAGGTTCGCCGGCGGGCCGCCACCCAGCGTGACGTTGCGACTGCTGGAGGGGACGTAGCCGCTGGGTACTGCGTCAAAACGCAGCTCTACGCCCGTGGTCATAGCTACTCCAGCACGATGCGATCGGCGATCACAGCGTTGATCAGCGGCGAGTTCTCATCGTCCAGGCCGACTACGTACATGGTGGTACCCACCTTCGCGATGACCGGAATTTCGAACAGACCTGATGAGTCGCTGCGTCCTCTACCGATCACCGACCCTGTTTCGCGCTCGTGAACATGGACGATGCGGGTAGCAGGCTGGCCAGCCTGGTCCACGACGGTGCCCGAGACGGTTCCACCGTAGATGGAGCATGTCACCAGTGTGACACCACCCTGAACGATCGTAGTCAGGTCGGTGGAAGACACCACAGTGGTGCCGTTGAGGACCACCAGCTTGATGGGGAGTCCAGCAGTTTGGGCGGTGTTCTTGATGGCCACATCAATTTGCCTGCCCGGAACGACACGCGCCACGAATTGGACGTTTTCACTGGATCGGTTATGCGTGCCGCGAAATAGCGCCAGGTCGGCGTTGTAGTTGCCCGAAAAGCTGGTAATACCTGAGTCGACACCAGTCGGGTGGAAGATAATCGCCAGGCGCAGCCCGCAGTTGATCGAGTAGTACCGGCTAACTCCTGCGATCGCCTGTGAGTAGTGCGTACTGGCCGAGGTGAACTGGTAGGGGACAATCTCCACACCGCACTCGGTTGAAACAACCAACCTATCGGCCCCGCCGGTCCACAACGGCGGGATTGGTAGCAGCGTCGCACTATCATCGGTGCTCGGCCAGCTAGGGTTATAGGCAGTCGTTGAGCCTTGGAAGTCGGCCACCCAGGCGGTATAGATGTCGTCGAGCGATGTCGCACTGGTGACGAATGATGGAGAGACGAATTTTTCGCCGTCCAGGTCGATGGTGTCGGCCATTAATTCGCTCCTTCAACCGGTTGACCGAGGATCGTTTCGTCTGGCCAGTAGCCTTTCGCCTGGTGCCACTGGGCATAGCGCTCCAGCAGCACCCTGTCTCCGACCTGGGCGCCGTAGCGCACACCGTAGTCGATAGCCCACTGCTGCTGGCAGCGGTCGGGCGGACATGGAGCCTGCTCGTGAACGAACATCTGGAACGGAGGCAAGGCGCCTACAGCCTTCCAGTTGACGTACATTTCCTGGCTCGGCGTCAGTTCAATGGGCCTGGGCTCGATACCCTTGACACCGATACCCTGCGCTGGCGGCTTGCCCGAGCCACTCATCAGCCTCATGCAGCCCTCACAATCACAGGGGCGTTCAAGCGGCCGGCATGCCACGCAGTGACAGTCGGCATTCTTCTCGTGCGGGTGTTGATGCCCTTGCATTTCGCACTCCTGCGCGCAGGCGCTCAGACCTTGAAGATTTTGTTGGTGCCGTTATCCCAGGTGACGATGATGTCGCCGCCGTTGGGGGTGATCGGCAGGCCGGTAGCCGTGTCGATGAATGCAATCAGCGGGCTGGTGGACTCGGTACCGGTGTCCTTGTAGATGATGATTGCCTCGATGCTCGCGCCGGACACACTGGTGAACGTCACATCCGCACCGTCGGCGGCGCCGCCAGTGGTGGTCTTCGCGGTAAGAGTGACCGGGCCAGCGATCCGGGACGACGACGGGATATCCGACAGGTACTGGTGGATCGCAGTCTGCGGCGTGTAGGCGCCGGTATCGACCAGGATCACCTTGATCGTGTCGGTCATCCAGTTGAACTGGCCCTCCAGGAAGCGCTGGCGGGCATAGTCATAGAGGGTATTTGCCATCAGGGGTGTGCTCCAGGTCTTGGAGCGCACTCCTGCGCGCTGCTGCGGGGTTTTGAATAACGGTGCCTTCGTCGGCCGAAATCTGCAGGCGCGCCACCTGCCCGGACTTCTTTTCCAGGCGGATGGCAGTACCATCGATCAGCAGTACCTCTCCGACCTTCAGGTCCACGCTCATCTTCTTGCTCATGGCCAGAATGCCTCTACATGGTGAGGAACATCCTCACGGGTGATGCGCCGCAGGTCGGAGTCGGGGCGCTCGCCGAAGTAGGCCGTGAAAGCGGCTTCGGCCAGCGCGGCGCGGTTCGGATCGAACGACTCCATGTCGGGGATGCTGAAGCCGCGATGCAGCGCCCACTGGACCAGATGCCGGTGGTGCTCGGCGTGAATCTCCGGCTGCGCGGTGTCCTTGTCGGCCAGCGCCATGTCAGCCAGGGGCGTGCGGTAGCCCTCCACGCGCAGAATGCCAGCCCGGTCGGGGGTTGGCACCAGGCGCAGCGAAGTGTCGCCCTGGATGGCGTACAGCGGCTTGCCGGTGCATGCGCGCCATTCCGGCAGCTCCACGTCCAGCACCTCGGCCGACTTCAGCACCGGCATGGTCGGGCGCGACATATCGGCCGGGTAGAAGCCCAGGTGCGACAGTTCGTATAGCGACGCATGCAACTGGTAGACGGCAGTTCCGGCGACCACCTCGGTGCGGCACACGGCGTCGGCCTGGCTCTCGTGGATCAGCCTGCCGCGCACGGCGGCTTCGCGCACTGCGTCGTTGAGCCAGTCGGCCACGTCCTGGTCCGACCAGAAATACGGCTCCACCATGTCGTTCGCGTCCGTGCGAACTCGGCGGATCAGGTCGGCCAGCGTCATACCGCGCCACCGAACTGGTCGATGCGCGCGTGGACGGCATCACGGGAACGCGCCAAGCCGTGCTGCTTGACCAGGTTCAGGCCGTAGCGGTCCTTGGCGAATGCCGCCAGGCTGGTGAAGTCGGCGAAGTTGTCCACCTCCCGGTGCAGGGCCGATAGGTCTTCCTCCTTGCGAGCGCGCTCCTGCTGGGCCTGCTGAGCCTGCGCGATCACCTGCTTGGTGTCGTCGCCGGCCGGCGCGGGGCCGGTGGAGCGCTCGAACAGGTCGCGATGGTTGAGGAATCGACGCGCCAGATCGCCGGGCACGCTACGCACCTGCCCTTGGGTGAACATCAGCCCGGAGCCATACAGGCGGTCGGTGAAGCTTTCCCGCGGTCCGATGTACTTGATGGGCACGCCGTTATCCAGCATGGGCACGCCGTCGCTCGCCATCTGCGCCACCAGGGCCGCATTCTTGCCCAGCACCTCGTTGAGTTGGTCTTGCAACTCAGCCACGCGCGCGTCGGCGTCCTGGCTCCCGGCGTCCGGGATGTCCTTGAGTGCATGAACCACGGCGCGGAACAGATAGTCCTTGACCTTCTGCGACTCGGGCAACTCGGCGTAGGGAACGCAGCACGGGTGCGTCTTCGCCTCGAAGTCCTTGACCTCGCCATGGACCCAGCCGTTGGCCAGCTTGTCCGCCAGCCAGGACTCATGGGACTGCTCGGGGGTGGTGTCTGGGTTGTCCAGGTGGAGTTGCACGCCGGCCAGGATGCCGCGCTGCATGTCTTCCGGGCACTCGGCGAACGGTGGTGCCACCTTGTCGCCGATGGCGAGGCAGTAGGCGGAATTGATCGCGTGGGCGATGGTGGCGATGAGGATGGGTTTCATGAATGTCCTACTCCTGCGTGACAGAAGGGCCAGCGCGGGCCGGCCCTTCGGGGGGCGGCGGCGCTTAGACTGTGCCGAGGCGCTCGCCGTGGACGATCACCTGGAGCTTGCCCGCCTCCGCGACGGCAGCGCCTTTGATGGTGATAACCAGGTTGGCGTCCTTGGGCAGCGCGAACAGCGCCTTGCTGGAACTGGTGCGCAGGCGCGCAGCGGCCGACAGCAGCAGGCCAGCGCCGAAATACGCGGCGTCCTGCGGATAGGTCGCGTCGTCCACGCCGTCGGCGTAGGCAAAGCCCACGTCAGCGGTCACGCCGGCACCGAAGTGGTCGGAAATCACCAGTTGCAGGTCTTCGGCGACGAAGCCGGCGGGCAACGGGAACTCGAACGCCACGACATCTCCAACCGCCAGCGCGGCGGCGGCATTGCTGTTGAGCAGAACGCCGGCCGCGTTGGTCGCGAGCTGGTAACGCAGGGTGGTCAGGTTGCCATACGGCGTGACACCGCCGAACTGGCCGCCGAGCGGGATGGTCTTGTACTGGGCCATAACGGGCCTCCTTTCAATCTGGACGAAGGAAAGGGCCGGGATCACCGACCCTTGTCGCTTACTTGCGGGGGCCGATGATCTTGACGGCGGTGTCGATCGCCATCACGCCGTGGTCGGTGTACTCCAAGCCGTTGGTCGCCTCGACGGCGAAACGAATCTTGGAGCAGCCGAGGATCGCGCCGATCAGCAGTTCCAGCTTGTCGCCGTGGTCCATGTCCTTCTCGGACCAGAAGAACGGCATGCCGGAGTGCTCGGAAGCCGCCCAGGCTTGCGCCAGGGCCTGACCGCCCAGCAGCAGGGCGCGGTCCACCGCGTACTGATTGCCGAAGCTATCCGGCACCACGGCGCTCGACTCGGCTTCCGAGTTGTAGTCGGCGCAATACTTGATGGTGTCGCCCGCGTAGAAGCGGATCGGCTTCGGCATCTTGATGATGAGGGTGTTGGACCACAGGCCCGCATCGACGCGGAAGATCGGGTGCTGCTTGGCGTTCGACGCGCGTGCCAGTGCGGCAGCCTGCCAACTACGGAACTTCTCCTGCTTGGCGAAGCTGTTGTACTGGGCCGGCGAGCACAGCAGGACGCGGATCGGCGAATCCTCAGCGGCCTCGTCGCCCTCGAACTTCACGGGCGGCGGCGGCAGCTCGATCTGGTCCATGTAGGTGGCGATGGAGTCGACCACATCCACGTCCAGCACGTCGGCGGTGGTGATGTTGTACTCCCCCGCATTCGGCGCAACGCCAGTGATGGCATCGGCGCTGGCCACGAAGTGACGGTTCTTGGTCGGCGCCTTGACGCGGTTGACCAGCATGTCAGCCAGCTTCGGGTGCGTCTCCAGCGGGAGGCACCACTCCTTGTTGTAGTGGTTACCACGGGCGCCGGCCAGGTGAACCAGCATGGACTGGTCCAGATAGGCGTCCATGAACCACTTCGCCTTCGGACGGCCGAGGCGGCGCAGGTCGTAGGGGTTGCGAATCTGCGACATCACATCGCCCAGGTCCACCGGGAAGCGGGCTTGGTTGACGCGCAGTTGGTCGCTGCCGATCTTCAGGCCAGTGCCCTTGCCCTCGGCGTACTCGCTACCCATGATCGGGAAGGCGTTCGCCGGCTGCACGAAGTGGAAACGCACCTCGTCGCCCTTGTTGCGGCCCAGGTCCTGGGCCTGGACGATGGGAAGCTCCAGGCTCGACTGGCCCTTGGTCTTCTTCTCGGCGTCGCTGGTGCCGCTCGGCATCTTGCCGGTCAGACGGTTCAGGGTCGAGTTGCGGCCCTGGCAGAGCGCGAACAAGCCGGCGGCCTGTTGGATCATCGCGTTCGGATCACCGTAACGCATGGTGGTTTTGCTTGCGGTCATGGGGTAGCTCCCTTACATGTTCCGGTTCAGGAATGCCTCGACCTGATCGGGGCTCATGCCGCGCAGGGCGTCCGACATGGATGCCGGATCCATTGCGGCGATGGCCTCAAATCGGTTGCCAGCCGGAGGCTTGCCGCCCGGGATATCCGAGAGACTGGCCGGCGGTTCGGTCTTGGCTTTGTTGATGGCAGCCTGGGCCGCAGCCTTCGCGTCTTGCGCGTTCGGCTGCTGCTGCGACTGCTGAGCGTTTCCGGTGGCGGACTTGAACGAACCGAACAGTTCGATAACATCGGCCGCGGTGCCGTCTTCCAGCACCTTGGCGATGCTCGCGCGCTCATAGGACGGACGGGACGCCACCCAGTCCCCGAACTCCTTGCTCTCCGCAATGGAGTCGGCGTCCGGGTGGGCCTCGTAGATCGCATTCAGGTGGGCGCTCGCGGCGCTCTCGGCTTCCTTCTTCTGGATCGGTGCCAGCTTCTGGTCCACGAGTGCGCTCACGCGCGCTTCCACTTTCGCGTCGATCAGCTTCTGGATGCCTGCGGCCAGCGCTTCCTCGCTGAAGTCTCCGAAGATCGCCGGGTCAACCCCCTGATCCATGGCAGCCTGAGCCGCCGCCAGTTGGTTGTCCTGCGACGTCGGGGCCTCGCCTGCCGTGGCGCGCGCTGCTGCCTCATCCCGCAGGCGTTGTAGCTCTGCCTGCGCGGCCTGGGCCTGGGCTTTCCAGTGCTGTTCTCCCTGTCTCGCTTCCACCAGCTTCTCGTAGCCGATGGTGTGCTTGCCGTCCTTGGCCAGGATCACGGCGTTCTCGGCGTTTAGCTCTTTGGCGTCGGGCGTCTTGCCCTGTTGGTCGCCACCGGCATCGTCGGTGTCATCAACCGCGCCCTGCTGCGCGTCGGTGTTCTGTTCGGTGCTGTCTGCCTGATCGTCGGCATTGGCGCTGGCCTCGCCAGCATCGCCGGCACCCGTACCGGCTGCGACGTTGGGCACGTCGCTGTCCAGCATGAAATTGCTGGTATCGCCCATTGCCAGTTCAATCATCCTGGCAGCCTGTTCAGGTGTCGGCCGTCCGCCGTCTATCTCTTGGAAAAGCTCGTCTTTTTTCATGCCTATCCCGCCACATATCGCCGTGGCCGCAAGGGTCATCAGCAATACGGATTACTCCGCGTCTCGCCGGCGCTCGGAGACGCCTTGGCTTGGGCGGCAGTGTCGGAGACAGGTGCGGGAAGAACAAAACCCTACAGGGGGTCACAGGAATAAAAAAACCCGGCAACATACCGGGCTTTTCTGAATACAGACCCCAAAAATGCTATGGCATCTCTATCTGATGTATTTCAACCGGAACATTATATTTAGAAACCAAATCCCTCAACAGCTTGACAGCCAAATCTGATGGAGGTTCCTCCACAACGGCGATCACAAACTTGAAAGACGAATCATCTTGCGAACACTGACCATGGTAATAGTCAGAAACCTTCTTCATTAACTCATCAATTCTCTTTCTGCTCTTTAGTATCTGAGACGAAGAAACTATCTCCACCAGAATAGTTTTATCTGGACGTGTTGAGACTCCGCTAAAAACATGATCGGGTATACCGCGCACAGATACGTTCCGGAGGAACGCAGATTTATCATTCTTACTTAAAACCTTAAAAACATGCTCTTCTGTTTTTACCCTAGCTCGGAGCATGCTGGCAAACCCAGTAGCAGCCGCTATCCCTCCTAAACCAGCACCAGGGACACTCATGCCGGCGGCTGCAGCGATTGCCTCATAATTTTTTAAGCTAGGTGTGCGTGCAGCAGCTGCTGCTGCTGACCAAACAGCACTAGCAGTATCTGCTCCTGATTTTTGAACATTTCCTTCCAAGACGCTCGGTTTCGCTTCAGACTCAGGCTCGTAACTCGGTTCCTCCTCATAACAGGCATCCTCCTGTACAGTTCCATTATTGAATTCGTCTGAACCGAAAGTCGCCTGAGTTTCAGGGCCAATCGAATCATCGATCAGCACTCCAGTACCGGCTTGGCTAGCCTCATCAATAACTTTGGCGATCACCGAGGTCGGCGACGCCTGAGTTATACCCTTTGCTGACAGAAAATTAATATCATCCCGATAATCCTTGGGCGCGTATAATACTTCATGCTTGTGCCACAGCACTCGAAAAAACAGCCAAACCAAGAGCACGGGAAAAGCCATTAAGAACCAAACGTACCGCTCTTGAACCTCCCCCTCCAAAAGCGGCAGCACGATTGTCCCACCGACCTCAGCAAACGTCGCAAATATAGCGATAACCGTTAGTGGGTTCTTTATATGAGCATATTTCTTAGCCATACTCTTTCCGTGAGGAGTTCAATCCAAAATGCCATCACTATACGCAGGGCCGTTGGCCGATTCCACTACCCTCCCTCCTAGCCACCTCGAACTGATAGGTTGTCTGCCGTGCTCGGAGTTTCGATACCACGCAACCCCGTTGGTGCTTCTTCTGGCACTGGTGGATAGGTCGGACTAGTGTTCCTACGTACCGGGACGCTCTCTGCCTCCGCTTCTGCTGCGCACTCGGATCAAGGTCGCCCTCGAGGACGTTCC